>Ga0208244_100019_pt1 | contig 253024 bp, 235 predicted proteins | sample SubbioCR12Aug_5A_FD_184828 | JGI IMG/M metagenome (GOLD analysis project Ga0208244, IMG submission 184828) | Serpentinite rock and fluid subsurface biosphere microbial communities from McLaughlin Reserve, California, USA - CR12Aug_5A (SPAdes) | ecosystem: Environmental > Terrestrial > Deep...
TTTTTTTAAATATCTGTTATTTTGGGATTGTTGCTATTTGGAAAGGATTACTGCAAGATATGGATAACTGATTTTATTTCAATATCTTCTCTAAAAACTCCGATTCTTTGGTATAATCGGGATAATTTTCATAAATATATTTTAATAAATGCTTTAATGACGCATGTGCATATTTGGTCTTAATTTAATCTTACAAGCGTCAGTTGGTCGTCTTTATCATCAACTCTTAATCTGATATAACCCAGCAATCGGTGCTTATAACGATTGTATAATGCTTGATAAGCGCTGGTTTCTGCTTTCTGTGCACGGATGATGCAAACCCGCGTCATCATTCAGATATTTGGGATTTTCTGTTGCCATACCGCGAGTAAGGCATATCTGGATTTTTATTTCGGTTCGCTTAAAACCCCCATAAAAAGAATCGAGCCGGTCTGGTTATCAACAATCGCATACAAGAACGGGCGGTTGAAAAGCAAGGAAAAGCTGGTCATTGGTGCGCCCTTGATTTCCATATGCACTGATGTGATTGCCGCGGCTTCAGTGCCCTGTTCATTGACTTCGATAAAGGTCTTGTGCTTGACATCGCCGATATAGATGTTGCCTTTGATATCAGATGCCGCCATTTTGGTAAAGTCGGCATTTTCCGTGAACGCGATTTCCATGCCGATTGCGGCTAAAGTGTTTTTGAGTGATTTTTCATACTCGATTTTGAAACGGGGCAGAGTGATGTTGCCTTCACGGGTTTCAAATAGCCCAAGCCATTGCTGCCAGTTCTGGTAATCGAGGTTTTCTAAGAAATCTTTGATATCGGATTTTTCCGACGGTAAAAACAGATACATACTCATTTGGTTATTTTCATAGGGGAGTGCGACCGCTTCGAATTTTTCATCGCTGAGATAGAGATAGCGGTCTTGCTGGTACATCATGGGATGTTTTTTTTCTTTTCCGTCCAGACAGTAAAAAGTGCGCTCAAAGGTTGCTTCGGGCTCGAATTCGTTTTGCCAGTCGCCTTTAAAATAGATGGCATTAATGAGAATCGCAACCACATCTTCACCAATCTGGTCAAGAATCTTGGGGATTTTACCCTGCGTGTTTTTGCTGACCCAGTCATTGATGGTTGAGGCTGATTTAGGGGCGGCAAAGTCGAGGGTCGAGATTTGTGCCGAGTAGTATTTTTTGTTCGCCTTAAGAAAATCTTTTTTAAACCTGGTGCCTTTATCTGCCCATAACGAGTTGGCAATAGTGAGCCGGATTTTTTTACTGCTCTTTTTTAAATGATTGCGCAATGCCAAATTTGCCTGGTTAAACTCAAGCAGGGAGAGTTCGCTCACGCCGAGTGTCTGCGCCATTGCCTTTTTGGTTTCTGTTTGCGCGCCATTATAAGTCATTGCCAAAGCCATGGCAATACTGGTCGGCGAGATGAAATTATTTTCAATCCCTTCCTGCCTGATAAGTTCCTGGAACAGGCGAAATCCGAAATCGTTGTTGGCAGATACTATTGGTTGAGTAGTATTGGCAAAGACCAGACATGGAACAATCATTATTAAGATAAAAACTATACTAAAGGATATTTTCATAAATGTCTCTTTTACTGTGGATTAGTGACCGCACCCATAAACAGAATCGAGCCGGTCTGGTCATCAACAATTGCACAGAAAAACGGATGGTCGCAAATCATTGAGAATGGTTTGGGTTGATCTGCAATTGCGGTCGCGATAAATACTGATGTGACTGCCGCGGCTTCAGTGCCCGCTTCATTGACTTCGACAAAAGTTTTGTGCACGACACCGGAAACAAATGCCGGGATATCGGTCAGGTTAGTAAAATCGGCATTGCTGAAAGTATTGGTCATGCCTAAGTCAATGAGCGCCTGGTTTAAGGTTTTTTCGTATTCAAACTTGAATCGGGGCAGGAAGATATCGCCTTCGTGATAGCGGAAGTTTGCTACATATTCAGACCAGGTTTTTTCATTTAAACCGGCAACAAAGTCAGCCAGTCCATTAACCGCTTTGGGTAAGAATATGTACATACTCATCCGTTTGTTGCCATAAGGCAGACCGATTGCCTGAATCTTTTCGTTTTCAAAGTAACGGTAATTACCGTCCTGAATCATCATCAGAACTTGTTTTTGCGTGTTATCGGGTAGTGTGAACGGCAGCTCTTTGGTTTTGGTCGTGTCAAACTCAATCGTCCACTTGCCGTTGAAATAGATGGCATTGATAAGAATCATGACCATGGACGGGTCGAGCTCTTGAACAACCTGCGTGATTTTGCCATTGGTTTTGTCATCTGCCCACTGGTTAATCGTGGCGGGTGATTTTTGGTCGGCAAAATTGAGGGTTGCGATCTCAGCATTGTAATATGTTTGGTTCGATTCGAGAAAATCTTTCTTGAACTCAATACCTTGTTGTGCCCATAAAGAATTGGCAATATTCAAAACGACCTTTTCATCCGTGCTTTTTAACTGTTCGGATAATTCGAGATTTGCCTGGTTGGTCTGACTCAAGGTCAATTCGCTTAAACCGAGGGTTTTAGAAATTGCGGTTTTGGTTTTGCCCGAAGCACCGTTATAAAGCATACGCAGGCACATCTGGATCGAGGTCGGTGAGATAAAGATGTTGGTCTGGGGATTGTTGTCAGTGAGCCGGCCGAAGATGCGGAATCCAAAGTCATTATCTGCCTGAATTAGTCTGGATAAAGCAGGTATTGAATCAGTTGCCGGTTTTGTGTAACTGACACAACTGCACAAACCGATAATTATAAATGCGTAAAGAAATTGTTTCATTTTACACCTCCAATTTTTTATTATTTTTAGTGCGGCTGATATAGACTGCCCGGGCAATGAAAAACAAAAAAACCAAGCCGACGATGACAGCACCCCAGACACGGAGTAAAGATAAACCGGTGACAATGACGGCGGCGATTAAGACACCAAACAAGATGGCAAGAAACGAAGGCAGGATTTTTAAGCCGAGCAGAAAAGCAGCAACCGAGCCGGTCCAGGCGCCGGTAACCGGCAGGGGAATCGCAACAAAAAGAGTTAAGCCGAGCATTTTATACTCCTCAATAATTTTACTTCTTTTTCTGGTGCGAGTAAAGAGCCAGTCAAAAAATTTTCGAAAAACAGAAATATGGCTGAGCAGTCTGGAAACTTTGTCGAGCAGAAACAGAATCGGCAGCACGGGCAGTAAATTACCAATGATTGCGAGGATGACGACTTTATACCAGACCAGATTATAGAAATTAATACCTAAAGGAATCGCACCTCTTAATTCGATGACCGGCAGCATTGCCGTGATAAGGATTGTTAATTCGGGTGAGATACCGCGGCTGTGTAATCCATTGATAATCGATTCTTTCAAGTGACCGCGGCAACCCAATAATAGTAAAGAGCTAATCGCTAATAGCAGATAGTAAATATATTTTTGATTTTTGATATTTGACTTTTGATATTTCATAAGAGCCCCCGTTTTTTTCTGAGATAGAGCAGGGTGCCAAAGAGCAGGACAATTATTGTATAGAGATAAGGATTATTGGTTATGGAAATGTTTATGGTTTTTTGATATCTGGCAAACTCAGGCTCAAAGGGCTGGCGCAAGAATTGGTCTGCTGAATAATATCTGCCATTACTGAGCGCAGCGATTTTTTGCATCAAGTCGGCATCCAGACCGGTAATATCTTCAATAGTCTGTTCGGTGATGTTGATCGTGGTTTGCGCCGAACCAATACGCATGGTGTCTTTATAAACAGTGGCGGTGAGCTGGTATTGACCGGATTGGGCAGCTTCGGTTTCTATTTCATAAGTGCCGGGTCGGGTTTCGTATAAAGGCAGGTCGGTTTTAAGACCGGCAATATTGACGCGCACATCCAAATCAGTAAATGGTCGGGCATCAGGCGTGGTTGCGAGTAAATTGATAAGCATCAACTCACCGGTCAGATAATCGGGTTTATCAGTTACCAGCCGGAAATTATCCAGGTCACTGACTCCTAAAAACCGCACCAGATTGGTTAAAAACTGGTCAAAATGGGTTTTACGGGTCTCAGTCGCAATACTTGAAAATCCGAGACGCCACAAAGGAAATCCGCTCGCGAAGACGATTTTGCTTTGCTGATAAGTATGATAACTAAGCAGCGGCGTCTGGTCATCTTTACTGTGCAGCCAGACCGCGGCATCGGGTTTGACTTTTTCAGAAAAAATTGCTCCCCATAAAGGCGGCGTGTTGTCCAAAAGGTACTGGTTTGCCTGGTTGAAAAAGAGCGGTAATTTTGTACCCGGTTCAGTCAGCTCCAAAAACAGGTCGCGATTAATAGATTTCACGGCATCAGATTGGAGTGGTAAAATTTCTCTTATAAATGTCTGGGCTCGGAAATTTTCGCCGGCAAGAATTAAAAATCCTTTGCCCTGCTCAAGCAGGTTTCTGAGCCGGTTGACTAAATCTGGCGTCAGGTCGGCTTCATTGACATTATCAAGAATCACGACATCAGTGTTTTTAAATGCCTGGTCAATGGTTGTCCCAGCCCGGATTTCATATTTGCGTCCGGTAAAAGCAATAATCGAAACTACATTGAATATATTCTGCAACTGGTCAATTTCCTGATGCTCGAGCGATGCAATCAGAAAACGGGTATTAAACGAGGGTGAGTTGGTCAAATATAAGATTTGCCAGCGGGTTTTTAAGACCTGCAACGAGAAATCTTTGCGGTTATTGAGCGTGTTTTCTTCATCCGGCACGCTGTCGACTAAAACTGAATAACTGACTTTACCGGTTGTTTCGGGTACGATTGTGAATTTGACTTCCTGATAAGTATTCGGGGCAGTAAGTAAAATATCCTGGCTGGCAACTGTTTTGCCTTTGCGGATTAAACTGACCCGGCTCGGCTGATTTTCAATGCCCTGGTTCTGAAGACGGACTGTTATTTGAGCGGTATCCGAAAGAAAAATCTGCAAAGGTTTTAATACGCTCGATACGGATAAATCCTTTTTTTGTTCGCTTGAGACGCTAACTGTATAAATCGGTACCTTGTTGGCGCGGGCATGAGCATACGGGTCATTTTTCTGATTATGCATGCCGTCTGATACCAGAATCACGGCACCAGGCCGGCGGGTGCGGCTGAAATTTAATGCCTGGGCAATATCGGTTTTTTCTCCGACTGGATTGAATTGGTCTGGCCATGGTTTTACTGAATCAGTAAAAGTGTAGATTTTTTTTGACCAGGATTCCTGATTGATTTTATTGATAATACTGTCAATTTTTTGGAGATTGCCCTGAAAATTAATACTGCGCGACGCATCAACTAATACCAGCAAGGGTATTTGCGGCGATTGTTTAAAAGAAATCTTGAAAATACTGCCGATTAAGATTAAAACCAATAAGACGAGCATGACCAAGCGCAAAACCAGAGGTGTCTTATAACCGGCGGTTTTCCGCTCTTTTAAGTATAAGTAAACCAAAAGACCGAAAAGAATTACGCTAACGAAGATAGTAATCAATTTCCTGACTTTCCAGAATTGACTGCAGATTTAATTTTATTGGCATTGTATCGAGCGGATTGAAATCAGCAGGTTCAGTAATCAAATCAACGAAATAGTCAAAATTAGTATCTTTGACCGCAATGATTTGATACAGGGCAGAATCGAGCCGGATTGCAAAATTGCCCTGCTCGTCTGAAACTGTGATTGCCTTTGAGTTCGGATTGGAAAATATGACAATCCCGTCAGCATATGGCTGGTTTTGATAGAATAAATTACCGGAGACGATAACTGGCGGCAGAAGAGATTCAGTCGTGAAAAAAGTATAAGCGCAGTTTTGGAGACGGTTGCCCGACAGGTCAGTGAGACTTGGCTGTAAAATAAAATAGACATTGGTGTTGGGCGCCAAAGAGTCGGCAAAAATTTCACCTGGTTTGCCACGGGTCGAATAACCAAAAGTTAAACTCTGCCAGTCACCCGAATACTGCCAGTTGATTCTCTGCTTATCCAGGGGATAGACAATAAAACTGACTGGCCGGGTCGTATCCATCGGTTCGGAAAAACTGAATTCAAAAGAGATATTGCGGTTTTTTCTGGTCGTGCCGATTTGAGGCAAGAATCGGGTGATACGGGGTGGAATCGAATCAATAATCGCACTCGCTTTGAAATTTCTGCGGAATTGGGCAATGTTATTGAATCGGTCCGCAACCGTGCCCGATATAAGATATTGAACCGGCTGTAATGGCTGGGTATAAAGAGTAATAATGTTTGAACTTGTACCACGGCTAACCGTGCGGATAAGCAGGGTTTCATTATCCGGGGTTGTCAAGAGAAAACTTTGCGGATTAAGCGTGCCTTGATTGATTTCTTCATCAAAGACCAGGTCAAGACGAATCTGGTTGACCGGCAAGATTTCCTGCAAACGGGGTGGAAAACGGTCCGGACTGGGCGGTAACATTTTCTTGGCACAACTGAGTAAAAATAAGAAACAAAAAAGAATAACCACAGAGACACAGAGAACACCGAGTTTTTTGTTTAGTTTTTTTCTCTGTGTCTTCGCAATTAATTTCTGATAATGGATTATCACTAAGAAAATTCTATTCAGATAAATCAATAAAGTCAAGTACAGACGCGATCAGACAATGCGTTGATGACTTGAAATTGTGAGATAGCTATTTGGTCTTTCTAATTATCTCTTCGACTTCTTCAGCGCCTTTCTGATAATGCTTTTCTTCGTCCGGGGCGAGTTCTTTTAAGAGCCGTAAAAACTCACCGGCATGGACACGCTCTTCATCGGCAATATCAATCAGTATTTCCTGGGCTAATTTATGGTCAGTCGATTCAGCCAGCTGCATATAAAGCTGGACCGCTTCGTATTCAGCGGCAATCATAAATCGGATTGCCCGAATCAACTCTTCGTGACTAAGTTTACGGTCTTTTTTTAATCCGGCAAACGGTTTCCCAAAATCAGGCATATTTATCTCCTTTGGTTTTTATATTTTTAAGCACTTTTTATTATTAAACATTAATAGTCTGTTCAACTTTTATTGCTACGAAATTTTGTTCGTATGCTTATTTAAACACGCTAATTGTTTCCTGTCCACTGCAATGTGTGGAATGAATATTTTTATCTCCATATGTTATCTTTGACAAGCACCGCCAGAACACGGCGGGGTATCGCAGCGTTCATCACGGCCGCAACAGGTTTTACCGTGCTGGCGTGCGATGATGTTATTTTTGCCTATCGCGGTTTTGGAAAACATCTTTTCCAGTTCTGGGCTACCGCAGTTCTTACATTTTAATTCGGCCTGGTCCTGACCAACCCCGATAAGAAATTCAGAATCAGTTCCGCATTTTTTACATTGGTATTCGTAAATCGGCATATCTTATCTCCTTTTATTAATTATCATATTTTTAATAAAAAATCGGCAATTGCCCGATACAGGGTGCTGACCGCTAAAATTGAACAATGTTTGTGCTCCTGCGGTAGCTCGCCTACGAGTTCAATTATTTGCTTTGGTGAAATCGCCAGGGCATCGTTAATCGGAACTCCCTCAGCTTGACGCGCCGCGACTTCGCCACAGGCAATTGTATAGGCGCAGCCGTTAGTATAAAATTTTGCCTCAGTAATAATATCGTGCTCAATGACAAGATAAAATTCCATCTCATCTCCGCACAAGCCGCGGATAAAAGCGCTACCTGACGGGTCATTCATTCTGCCCAGATGTCTTGGGTTATTCGCAAATGCCATGATTCTTGCCGGATACTCGGACATATCTTGTTTGTTTACCGACATAAATTTTTATGCTTTACCTCTTCGTGTCAATGTATTTTTTTTACTGATTGGCTTGACTTCTTCTTTATTGATATCGTACACAGAAATTGTGTTAAAACCAGAAAAATATTTTGTAATACCTTTAAGTTCTTTTTTAGACAAAGGCTGTGCTGGGCAACGGCGTAAAGGGGTATTGAGTTGAATTTCATGAGGATTGATTTCGCGGGCAAGTTGGGCAATTTTATCGGCGTGTTTTATATTATCTTTTGTAAACATTATTTGCAGAGCAAGTTTTTTAGAATAAACTGACCGAAACTGCTTAACGCCTTGAACTATTTTTTGAAAATTAATTGCAGGTAAGGGGCGGTTTATTTTTTGTAAGCTTTGCTGGTCATAAGCATCGAGTTTTGCCAGGACAAAATCAACCGCCAGTAAGTCTTGTGCAACATCTTTTTGACTCAGCAGCGATGAGTTGGTGATCACCGCAATTTTTTCTTTTCTTGTTTTTCTGATTGCTTTTATCATCTTTCCTAAATTCTTAGCCAGGGTCGGTTCACCCCGTCCGGAAAAAGTTATGTAATCGATATCGATTGCCGGCAAGGAGTTTATTTCAGCGAGCAGTTCTTTTTCTGAAATATAAATTTTTCTCTGATAGGAAAATTTCTTGGTTTTGCCAATCTGGCAATACACGCAGTCAAAGCTGCAAATTTTGTCTTTTTGAGAAATCGGGTCAATGCCAAGCGAGACACCCAATCGCCATGAAAAGACCGGTCCGTAAATATAACGGTAATTTTTATGTGCCATTTTACCAGTTAATTTTTCATCATGCCGATGATTTTTTTTATGATTTGCCCCATGATTTGTGCAGATTGACTTTGCTGGTTTGCACTAACAAACGGTTTGCCCGAGTCACCGAATTTGACAAGTTCGGGTTCAATCGGGATTCTGCCTAAAAATGGCGCACCCAGCTCATTCGCCGATTTTTCGCCACCACCAATACCGAATAAGTCAATCTCTTTTTTGCAATGCGGACAGACAAAACCGCTCATATTTTCAACAACACCCAATATTGGCACATTTAAAGCCCGGGTAAATAAAATGCTTTTTCTAGAATCTAAAATCGCAACATCCTGTGGTGTTGTTACAATCACAGCGCCGCTGATATCGGGAATAAGCTGGCAAACACTTAATGGTTCATCGCCCGTGCCGGGTGGCGAATCGATAATTAAATAATCGAGTTCACCCCAGTGCACATCACTTAAAAACTGTTTTATGGTCATCATCTTTAGCGGTCCACGCCAAATGATGGGCTGGTCTTTATTATCAATCATTAAGGCAAGACTGATTGCTTTTAAATTAGGCAGCACCTGAGCCGGCTCAATACCGACATCAGACATAACCAACCGGTCGTCTTCAATGCCGAGCATTTTGGCAATATTCGGTCCGTGTAAGTCCACATCTAAAATACCAACCCGAAAATTCATCATAGCTAAGCCATAAGCAAGATTTACCGCGATCGTAGTTTTGCCAACACCACCCTTACCGCTGATGATGACTATTTTATGTTTAATCTGCGCCATCCGGTCTTTAAGCCGCTGGTCCTGTTCAGCTCGTTCCTGTTCAGTTGCTTTTTGCATATATTATTCCTTAATCTTGGTTATTTTAACTGCTTTATTTTTTCCCAAATATTAATTATTTCTTGTTTTACTTTTCCATTAGTATATTCGATGACGGTTATGCCGTCAACCATTGATTTTACCACTGAGTCGTCAAAAGATATTTTACCGATTAAATCAATCTGGTTAGTTTCACAGTATTCTTCAATTTTCTTAGTCATATCGATATTTAAATCATATTTATTCACAATTAACTTAGTCGGAACTCGAAAGTGTTTTGTCACACCAATAACCCGGTCAGCATCATGCAGTCCGGATAAGGTCGGTTCGGTCACAATCAAAGCATAATCGATTTCAGAAAGCGAAGCAATGACTGGACAACCAATGCCGGGAGCACCATCAACAATTACCCAGTCGCAATTTCGTAACTGGGCAATTTCTTTGGCTTTTTTTCTGACCAAGGCAACCAGTTTGCCTGAGTTTTCTTGAGCGATACCAAGCTTGGCGTGAACCATCGGACCAAATCGGGTTTCAGAAACAAACCATTCTCCGGCAATATTTTCCTGCATGGTAATTGCTTTTTTAGGACATACGTGACTACAAAAAGCACAGCCTTCACAGGTAATCGGGTCAACGACAAAATTTTCTCGGATTGCGTCAAAACGGCAGACTTCACGGCAGATATTGCACTGGTTACATTGAGTTTGGTCAATAATTGCAGTCTGACCGCTTCGAAACTCGTGTCTCTGTTTAATCTCTGGTTTTAGAAGCAGATTTAAATCAGCCGCATCCACATCACAATCAGCAAAGCATGCATTTTTCGCTAACGCCGCAAACGCTGCGGTAATAACAGTTTTACCGGTTCCGCCCTTCCCGCTGATAATAATAATTTGTTTCATTGCTTACAGTTACTCACGAGCGAGCTAATCTGTTGATAGAGATGCTCAAATTTATTTAAATACTCTTTCTTCTTTTGAACTAACGGGATACCCTGCGCGTATAATACAGCAATTTCTTTATCAAACGGAATCTGCATCAACAGCGGAATACTGTTTTCTTGGCAATACTGAGCCACCTGGTTATTGCCGATATCAGAGCGATTGATTATAACGCCAAAGGGAATTTTCAATTTTTGCAAAGCGCCAACTGCCAAGACTAAATCATTCAATCCGAACGGAGTCGGTTCAGTAACCAAAATACAGAAATCACTTGCTTGTACTGAAGCGATAACCGGGCAAGAAGTACCAGGTGGAGCATCAATAATAACAGTTTGAGCAGGGTTAGTATGCGCTTTAACTTGACGGATGAGCGGCGGTGACATCGGTTCACTGACATTTAGTTTGCCATGCACAAAATCAAGCTTACCGCACTTACCGATTTCAATTATTCCAATGGTCCGGTTGATTTCTTTGACTGCATGCTCGGGACAGAAATACTGACAGGCACCGCAACCATGACAGAGATGAGGAAATACCAGAACTTTACCGGTTGCCTGGTTCTGGCCAGGTATTACCGCGATCGCATGATAGGCACAAACCAGTGCGCATTTCCCGCAATAATTGCATTTTGACTGGTCGATTTCCGGTACTGGAATATATGCTTTTTTCTGTTCAGTAATATTGGGTTTAAGAAAAATATGCGCATTTGGTTCTTCGACATCGCAATCAAGAAACTGAACATTATTCAGAGACAACGCTAAATTGACCGCGACCGTAGTTTTGCCAGTACCACCTTTACCACTTGCGACCGAAACTATCATTGGCGGGTCATTTTGGCACCGCATTTAGGACAGTTAATCTGGTAACAAGGAAGTCCCTGCTCGTGCACAACAATATTGCCGCAAGACGGACAGACACAATTACCAATCGGACCTAACTTGTTACCGCCGATTGGCCCGCGACCTTTTCCTCTTCCCAAACCCCGACCCATGCCCTAGCCCCGGTTTCTATTTCGGAACTGCATTTTCGACTCCTTTAGATATCTTTCGGAATGCCATGTTTGGAATCGACATTCGGATTTTGAGTTGTTTTAAACTCACCTTTTTTATATTTTTCAATAACCTGGTTAACACTGCCAGTTGCGCCTGTAATAATATCAATACCACTGGCTTGTAAGGTCTGAAAAGCATTGGGTCCGACATTACCAGTAATAACAACTTTAACATTTTTATTCGCAATCAGCTGACTTGACTGGACCCCGACTCCGCCGGTATTTTCGAGATTAGGATTTTTTATGGCTTCAAAATCCGAAGTCTCTGTGTCGCTGATTATAAAATAGGCACAGCGCCCAAAACGCGGGTCAACCGGCGCATTTAGATTATCTCCCTGAGAAGTTATACATATTTTCATTTTTTCTCCAATCATTTTAAATTAATGGTGCGAATGGTCACACTCGGTTTTATCAAAACCATAACCTTTACCGGCACCAGGACGACACAAACTTTCGCCACTAGTCAGTTCACCTTTTTTAAGGGCATCGATGACTTCATTTATCTTACCGGTTACGCCGATAATTGTCCGGATGCCGAGCTGATTAAATAACTCAGAGGCACGCATGCCCATACCACCACAGACAATGCCGGAAACATTTTTTTGGTGTAAGAATTGCGGGATGAATCCGGGTTCGTGACCAGGATTAGCGATATTTTCTTTGTTTGTTATTTGACCGTTTTCTATATCTATAATAGTAAAAGAGGGGCATCGGCCAAAATGCGGAGATACTAATTCTCCGTCAGTTGATATTGCAATCCGCATAAGTGTTCTTCTTTCTTGAGTTGGGGATAGGGGTAGAAGCGTCATATAACTTCTACTCCCTATCTTTTTTTATATTATTTGTTCTCATCAGTTGGCTTTTCCACTTTTTCTAAAGTTTCAATGCGATTTTGGATATCTTCAAGCTGAGCCTTTAAATCTTCAGCTTCTTGCTTGAGTAAATCCATTTCTTGCTTTGGTTCAACGTCCTGAGCATAGGGATTTGCATACACCGGATAAGCATAAGGTGCTTGCATCCAACCTGGAAATCCAGCTGCCCAATATCGGTTACGCCAGCCATGTCCGCGTCCAAAACCGCGTCCGAATCCAAACTGACCGCGGCTAAAACCCTGATTCATATAACCAGGTACTGGATAACCCGCACAAAAACCAGCTGCTCGACCGGTCATCGGACCGGCACCATCTGGACCTGTTCGGTCACCTCTTGGCATAGTTATCACCTTCTTTCTTATTATTATTGAAAACCATTTTCATTAATGAGTAAAAAAATTTATCCATTTTTCTGACACTTATCACATAAACCGTAAAACTGTATAATATGGTTTGTGATTTTGAAATTAAATTTTTCCTGCAGGCCTTTTTCGGTTTGATTGAGCAGTTCGATTTCTTTATCAATAAAATCGGTGTAGTTGATGATTCTGCCGCAGGCAGAACAGACCAGATGATGATGATGTTTGGTTCCCTGCACTCCTTCTGCTAATTCATAACGAGCCCGCTTATCGCCAAAATCAAACTTAAAAACCATTTTCATCTGCACCAGTAATTCCAGAGTCCGATAGACTGTGGTCAATCCAATTGCCGGGTAAACTTTGTGCACAGCGAGATAAATATCTTCAGCGCTGAGATGCTTATCGCTTTTACCAAGCACATTTAAGATTGCTTGCCGGGCAACAGTTAAACGATAACCGCCACCCCGAAATCTTCCGTGCCACCAGGGTATCTGATTTTGCATACGGTTAAACATTTTTTACTCCGTTATTGATAATGGTTTTCATATTCAATTATAGCAGATTGTGACAGTTTTGTCAAGCGATATTTTTATATTGGTAATAATGCGGCGATAGTTTATTAGTAACAATCGCAGATAATATTAGTTATATATAATATTTTTGTTAACTGGTTTTTCTATTTAAGATACTGATTGCTATTGACTAAAGTGAAAAACTGTCTTTTTAATGGTATAGCCCCCGGTCTCGCCTTGCCAGATAATAATTGAGTAAGCAAGGATTTGGAAATCGTGATGAGTTTAAAAATGTCGTAAGACTAAAAGCATGATAGTTCAGTCTAATGTTGGTTATGCATATATAATATTATATGAATGAGTACTGGCTTGAAATTGGCTCAAGGGTTAGCGAAAGAATCGGGATAGTAAGGCATAAATAAAAACGGATACAGAGTAAAAAATGTCATCGGCTAGCCGACTCGGAAAATCTCAAATTATGCTGATCGATTATGCTGATTTTGTTATGAGTAAACTTAATGCTTTAAGTCCTAAGGTCTGGTATAGAGGTAATAAATGGGGCAGTTTTTTTTCAAGTATTTTAAGATGCGATTTAATCGTTTCAATGTCGCCCCGCATAATAGGCCCGGTCAATGATTTTTCAATACCATCTTTTTGAATGTTATCTAAAGTTTGTTTGATTAATGGTTCAAGCATGGTAAATGCAAGATTGGGTCTGATTTTTAATGCCAAGGCAATGTCAAGCACCGCGCTCATCAACGAGACCAGATAATTCGAGGCAAACACACACATCGCGTGATATAATGGTTTATCTTTACTTGTAATGTATACCGGGTTGCCGTGTAAAGCAGCAACAAGTTTTCGAGCAATCGGTCGGGCTTTTGGTTCTGCTTCAACTGCATAATAGATATTTTTGGTAGCTTTAATTGATTGTCTTATCGTCGCAAAGGTCTGAATAGGGTGGAGCCCGATTACAATGATTCGCTTTTTTCGAGCTTTTTTAAAAATTGTATTACTGAGTGCACCACTACATTGGACCAATACAGTTCCTTTTTTTAAGTAGGGCAGGATTTGACAATACACTTTTTCGACTGCCGCGTCCTGAGTTGTGATAAAAATCAGGTTTGCTTTATTGGCGATATCAACATTACTGAGCTTGCGATATTTTAATTTGAGGATTTGACAGAATTGACGCACATTTTTTTGCTTCAAGTCAGCAGCACCGATAATCTGATGACCACTTTTTTTTAGGTTATAGCCGATTGTCGTACCAACCCGACCAGTTCCAATTACGCCGATTTTTTTAGATAAACTCATCAAATTAAATATACATGATATTCAGTTATCGTCAACCTCTATTTATCACTTTGAATAAATTGAATAATTAGATAATAAAATGGGCTGGATTATCGATTGATATCTCCAGCCCTTAAAATTAATGGTTTTATGATTGAATGCCTTTTTTATAACGGTCTTTTAATTCTGCTTTTTTACCGAGATTCCAACCTGATACCCGCGAGAAATAACCTGTGACCCGAGTGATATGGTCAACATCATTGGTCTGGCAATACGGACAGACATCAACCAGACCGCGGGTAGTTTTGAAACAGTTGTTACAGGATGTAAACTCAGGCGAAAATGCAATCTGGGCATTACGCGTATTGCGGAACGCTTTGGTTACAAAATTGGCAATCGTTTCACCCGACGGTTTGGAATCAGCCAGCCAGATATGGGTTAAAGCGCCGGCTTCAATCATATCATGAAACCGTCCTTCTTTTTCAACCCGTTCAATCGGGTCAATCGGCAAGCCGACATTTAAATAGGTCGAATTGGTGTAATAAATTGCATTGTCACGCGGACTGCCTTTAATAACCTGGGTGGTTTGTTTTGGGAAATGTTCGAGGTCGAGTTTAGCAAAACGGAATGCGGTTGATTCAGCCGGAGTTTGTTCTAATACAAAACGCAAGCTGTATTCAGCTGATAATCTTTTTGTTTCCCGGTTAATAAAAGCAATCGTTTTGAGCCCGAACCGGTATGCTTCTTCGTCTTCGTGCAGTTCTTTACCAAGATGGTATTCGACCATTTCGTTTAAACCGAGCATACCGATTAAATAAGTTACCCGATGCATACGCAAATAGGGTTCGCCATCGCGGTCCATAGTGAGTAAAGCGAGCGGACCGTTATTTTTCAATTCTAAAAGTTTTTCCAGGAATTTTCTCTTTTGAATATGCGCCTGTACTGCTAAATTGATTTGCCGTTTTATTTCAGCAAACAGTTTTTCATCATTATAATTACCAACATAAGCGGCACGCGGTAAGTTTAAGGTAACATTCTGAATAGCTGAATAGCGCATTTTCCATGGCGTCGCGGCATCGTCTAAATCAGATTGTTCGAGTTTAAAAGAGAGCCGGCAGCATTCTGAAATTTTTGCGGTTTCGCCCCGGTCGAGAACAAAATAGGTATTGCCTTTAACACTGGCAACATGACAGATATGATTTAAGAAATCTTCCCAGCCCGGGGTCTGGAAAAATCGTTCGGTAATATGCATAAGCGGTTTTGGGAAAAAGAACGGACGGCCAGTACCATCGCCATCTAAATAAACATCAAAGATTGCTTTGACAAATCTTTGTGCCTCGGGCAGGTAGTCGATATATTTTTTACCGGTCAACTCACCACCCGGTCCGACGGCTGGTGTGTTTTCAAAATGCTTGGGTACTTCCCAATAGAGATTGATATCAGAAAATATTGCCTGACCACCACGGGCAACATTCTGCTGTGAATACTCGAAGATAAGCATTTGGGCTAACTGATGCAGGTCTCGGTCGCTCATGCCAGTCAGGAATGGCGCAAAATAGAGATTGACTGCGTCCCAGCCAATCGCGCCGGCAAAATGCCCTTGCAGGGCTGCGGAGAATTTCACCATATGGGCTAAAAGCGTTTCCGGATGTTTGGCTGGTTTGGCAATGGATAGGGCAGATGGTAAACTGAGACCAAATTTCTTAACATATTCTAAAGACTGACCCGAGCAATAAGGCCGGTCAATAAATCCTAAATCATGCAGGTGAATATCACCACTGCGATGTGCTTCTGCAACATCTTCAGAAAATACATTGGCTAAGGCAAATTGCTTTTTGATTGATTCGGCCAGAGTCATATTGGTCGCTTCGGGATTGTGTGGTGTGTTGGCATTTTCTTTATTGCGGTAGAGCAGGATTTTTTCGACATCATACATCGGCACACCTAATCGAGTATGATATTTTCGGGTTTCGCCTAAACCGTTTTCAATCAGTTTTGCATTAACTACTTCCCGCACTAAACTGGAGGTAAGCATTTTAACACCCGAACTTACAATCACATCCTGCACTTCATTGGAAATTTTGTCGGCAAGGCTTGGTGATAAATTTGCCTCTCGAATTAAGGCAGAGACGATGCGGGTCCGGTCCCACTGCAAAATTCGTTCATCTGAAGTGCGCACAAAGAGCGCGTATTCGGTTGCTTCGGGTGCGACAGTTGCAGTTTTTTCAAGCACCCGTTTTTTACGGAGCTGGGTTCTTTTTTCGCGGTATAAGATAAATGATTTAGCAGTCTGGGCGTGACCTTGTTCAATTAAAATCTTTTCAATCGCATCCTGAATCTCTTCGACAAAAGGAATTTTATCAACATTCTGATACTTATTAACTAAATAAGCGATTACTTTTTCTGCTAAAGCTGCGGCTGTATTACGGTCTTCGCCACCGACCGAACGGGCTGCTTTGAAAATCGCCGCAGTGATTTTTTCTTTGTTAAATTCGTGGATTTTACCGTCTCGTTTTTCCACGTATCGAAAGACAGTCAGCTGTTCAACTGCTTTCAATGGCGTCATAACATCTGCATTAGTCGGCATGATAGGATTATCTTTTTCGACCATTTAGTGTCTCCTCTCCGAAAGGACGGTTATTTAGTTTTTTCTTTATTGAGTGCAGTTCGTTTTATCTCATCAATTCCTTGCATAGCTTCCGCAAATTCATTGATATTTTGGAACGCGTGATAGACCGAGGCAAATCGGACATAAGCAACCTGGTCAATATCAATTAATTTTGCCAAAACCCGCTCGCCAAGTTCTTTTGATTCGATTTCAAGTTTATATTCATCGGCAATTTCGTTTTCTATTTCCGAAACAATTTTTTCAATCGTGGTTCGACTCACCGGGCGCTTTTTTGCCGCGAGCGTAATCCCAGCAATCAGTTTATCGCGGTCATATTCTTCGCGCTGTCCGTCATTTTTAATGATCATCAAAGGACTGCGCTCGACATATTCATAGGTCGTGAACCTTTTTTTACAACTCAAACATTCACGACGACGACGGACTGCTAAGCCATCCCGAATTACCCGTGAATCTAAGACACGGTCTTCTTCTTTATTACAAAAAGGGCACTTCATATAGTATAGCTTAGATTATAAAACAATGGATGGTAGTGTCAAGAATTTTTTTAAATTTTTTATTGCTGGGAATGCTTAGAAATTAAGGCTTGTGAGCAATATTTTTTTCTTTTTTATTATTTTATTTTATTTTTGATAAGGGGTTATAATTATATGTAAAATAAGAAGTTAACAGAGGTGAACTTTATTCGCCCAGATATGCAGATTTAACACGCGGGTCATTTAATAAATCACAAGCATTACCTTCAAGCGTTATTTTACCGGTTTCCAAAACATAGGCTCGAGACGCAATATTTAGCGCCATATTGGCATTCTGCTCAACTAATAGTATGCTTGTGCCGCTTGAATTGATATCTTTGATGATATTGAAAATTTCATTAACCAGGATTGGTGAGAGACCCATGGATGGTTCATCAAGCATTAATAAGTTGGGCTGGGATACCAGACCGCGCGCCATGGCGAGCATCTGTAATTCACCGCCAGAAAGGGTACCAGCCGGTTGTTTGATTCTTTCATGCAAACGCGGGAATGATTTGAAGACTTTGGATAATCCTTGGGTAATGAAATCTTTATCATTTGACAGATAAGCACCAAGCCGCAGGTTTTCATAGACCGATAAATTAGGGAATGGTTTGCGTCCTTCAGGCACATGCGCAATACCAAGACCAGCAATTTTATGCGCTGCAAAATTCAGTATATTTTTTTGATTAAAAATAATCGTGCCCTGATTCGGTTTTATTAAACCAGAAATCGTATTGAGAACTGTGGTTTTACCGGCGCCGTTGGCACCAATCAATGTCACAATTTCACCCTGCTTAAGCTCGAACGAAATATTATTGAGCGCTTTAATCATGCCATACGATACGGATAGATTTTCAATTTTTAACCACATATGATTAACATGCTCGGGTTGCTTTTCCTAAGTACGCTTCAATTACTTTCGGGTCATTCTGGATTGCATCCGGTTTGCCCTGACTGATAATTTCACCGAAATCCATCACGACAACCCGCTCGCAAATACCCATGACAACTTTCATTTGATGTTCAATCAAAAGAATCGTGAGATTAAACTTTTCGTGAACGAAGCGGATTAATTCCATCAAGTTTTTTATTTCGGATGGATTCATGCCTGCGGCTGGTTCGTCGAGTAATAAGAGGCGCGGCTTATCTTCATTGGTTTCAACTGCACTGACCAAGGCACGCGCGATTTCAAGCCGGCGCTGTTCACCATACGGCAGATTTTTTGCAGTTTCATATGCACGGTTTGCTAAATTAAAAATTTTTAAGACCTGCATAGATTTTTCCTGTACTGATTTTTCGATACGGGAAAATTTGCGGGAATGCAAAATCGCATCTGTAACGCCATAATCGGTTTTATAATGATAAGCAATGCGGACATTATCCAGCACCGAAAGCGAAGCAAAAAGACGGATATTTTGAAAAGTCCGGGTAATGCCTTTTTGGGCAATCTGGTGAGGTTTAAAATTGGAGATTTCTTCACCTAAATATTTTATCGAGCCGCTGGTCGGTTTGTACATACCGGTAATAAGATTAAAGACGGTTGTTTTGCCGGCGCCATTAGGACCGATTAAACCAACCAGTTCTCCTTTTGCAATTGCCATGTCAAAATCAGAAACCGCTTTGAGACCGCCAAAATAACGGCTGAGCTGCGTGATTTGGAGCACAGGTTGATTATTCATTTTTATCACCATAATGCAAAAACTTAAATTCTTTGCCGCCAAAAATCCCGGTCGGCTTGAATATCATAATCAGAATCAAAAGTAAGGGATAAATTACCAGCCGCCAGTCGAGCACTGCTTCAGGCAGGACAACCCGTAAACCTTCTAAAATCAGCACCCAGACAACTGCGGCAATAAGGGTTCCGGAAATACTTGCCATCCCGCCTAAGACAACAATCAGCAAGACATCAATCGATTTTAAGAAATCAAAGTTTTGCGGATGCAAGAAAGCGTACAGGTGTGCATAGAGTGCACCAGCAATGCCGGCAAACATCGAGCCGATAACAAAGCCGAGGGTCTTGTATTTGGTCGTGTTAACACCGACTGCTTCAGACGCAATTTCATCTTCGCGAACCGAGACTAATGCCCGTCCTGGTGCCGAATTAATCAGATTGCGTAAGATTAGTACAGCTAAAATTACTATGACCAAAACCCAGGTAAAAGTAGTCAGCTGGGGAATACCGACCATGCCCCGGGAACCACCGAGCACAGGAAAAACCGCATCAGCATTGTCAAACAGGACTTTGACGATAATGCCAAAACCGAGCGTAGCAATAGCCAGATAATCACTGCGTAAGCGGAGAATCGGCAGTCCGATGAGCAAAGCAATAATACCAGCCAGGATACAACCGGCAATAAGTCCGATAATCAAAAGGAGCGGGTTTGAGAAATTTGCGCTTTTGATAATGAATGCCGAAGTATAGGCACCGATACCAAAAAATGCGGCGTGTCCTAAAGAGAACTGACCCGTGAAACCATAAATTAAATTCAAGCCCAGTGCGGAAATTGTCATGACTCCGGCATAACATATTATCTGCTGCCAATAAGGATTGATGATTTGAGCAGACATTAATAATTGCAATACGATATAAAATAATATTACTAATAATATGATTTTGATTTTTGACGTTTGTTTTTTAATATTTGATATGCTCGTCATACTTTTTCAATCGAACTCTTACCTAAAAGTCCGGCTGGTTTAATTAATAAGACAATCAAGAGTACTAAGAAAGCAATCGCATCACGCATAGTTGATGAGATGTAAGCAGAGGTTAAGACTTCGACCATACCCATAATTCCAGCGCCAAGCATGGCACCTGGAATAATACCAATGCCGCCTAAAACTGCAGCGACAAATGCTTTTAAGCCAGGCATAATTCCCATAAAAGGATGAATCTGCGGATAAGCAATACCAAACAGAACACCGCCGGCACCGGCTAATGCCGAGCCAACACCAAAAGTAATCGTAATAATATAATCGATATTAATACCCATTAACTGGGCGGTGCTTTTATCATAGGCAACCGCGCGCATTGCCATGCCGGTTTTAGTTTTGGTGACAAAGATTTGTAAAAGTATCATCAGGAGGATGGCAATGACAAATACAAGAATCTGAATATTGGAGATAGTGAGTGAGCCGATATTATAATTGACAACCGCAAAGGGTCGGGGATAGGCAAGATAATTAGGACCGAATAAGAATTTCAAACTGGTAAAGTTTTCCAGAAATAGAGACACGCCAAGGGCAGTAATCAAACAGGCAATCCGGGGTGCATTGCGTAAAGGCCGGTAGGCAAGTTTTTCAATGACAATGCCAATCACGGCACAACCGAGCATGGCAAAAATCAGAGCAACTGGAAAAGGCAGATTAAATCTTAAGATGGCATAAAAACCGAGATAGGCGCCAATCATAAAAACATCGCCATGCGCAAAATTGATTAATCGGATAATACCATAGACAAGAGTATAACCTAATGCGATAAGAGCATAAACCGAACCAAGTTGCAAGCCGTTAATTATCTGCTGTAATAAATACGCCACTTATTCTAATAATAAGAAAAAATAAAAAATAATCAAGAGGGAATAAATGATGATAGTTTATAATTCCTTACGAATAAATCACGAGGATAAGGTTATGAATAATGTATTAATTAGTTATTACAACGGGTTTGAACATTACCTTGACAGCAATATTTTTGGTTATATAATTTGGGTACGAGGTAGAAAATGTCAGATATGATAGTTTATCTGATAATGTTTTTTTCCTCTGCGGAAATTTATTTAATCAGCAGATGAATTATTTACAATTAATTTGGGTAAAGAATTGAAAATGAAATTTAAAATATTATTAGATAATAAAAATATAAAAATACACAAAAGCAAATTAGATATTCATTTTTCACGAAAGTTATCTACTAAATACATTTTTTCAACAACCAGTAAAATATTTTATATCTTATTATTCGTTTCTCTATTTTTTGTTTCATGTCATAAAGAAAAACCCTGGTGGTGGGTGCCTGAAACATTTGCTGAAAATCCGTGCTGGACTCCCGACGGTGCTAAAATTGCTTATCGCAGAGAACAACAAATTTGGATAACAGATACTTTGGGTAATACTTGGAATATGTTTGAAGGGATATCTATGGAAGCAAGACTTCCGGATTTCTCACCAGATGGTAGGTGGATGGTATTTGTATCAGGAACTCATATATATAAGGTGCGGGTTAGAGATAATTGGAAAATCGACGGTTCAACTATTACAAAACTTACTGAAATTGGAAGAAATTATTTTCCAAAATGGTCACCGATATTCGATACAATTGTATACGATTCAAATACAAAAAATGATTCGATAGTCACATTTTATGGTATATGTGTTATGGATACATATGGAACAGCTAAGAGAAGAATCGAAGGTACAAGGGGTGATGCATGGCACCCTGACTGGTCACCAAATAGTGACAAGGTAGTATATTATGGATTTTTTGAAACAACGGGAGGTTATCCCCAGATCGCAATTTTTTCGTTCATTGATTCACAAATTACCCAGCTTACATTTGATAGTTCTTGGAAAACTGACCCAGCATGGTCTTCAGATGGTAATTGTATTGCTTTTTATAAATCTATTGAAGGACCAGACGAAAGTGGTATCTGGCTAATAAGTCCAACAGGTGCTAACTTAAAAAAATTGACTACTGGTGGGCAACCTGCATGGTCACCAGATAACAGAAAGATAGCATTTATTGATTTAGACCGTTCAGGTGAATATGGAACAATCTGGTTAATAGACCTTATAAGTAAGAAAAGAAAACAGATAGTTTACAAGGAGGAGTAAAATGAAACTCCTAAAAATATCTATATTTTGTATGTTAGTTGCAAGAAAGATTATTAGGGACGGTTCTTTTTATACCTTGTTTTAAGTATCAAAATCAGTATTGAAGTCAGCTGAAAATTCTACCTGCAGGTAGAATAAAAGTTGCTATATATGACAACTTAATTTTATATGGAAATCTCAGATAATCAACTAATAACCAATAACTAACATCTAAAATATATTAACATAGGGGAGCTATCCCCTGGGTCGAGCAGGAAGACAAGGCGGAAAGGTTCAAAGGTTCAAAGGTAAGAACTGGATAATCTGTCTCGCAAGGTTCTTCGCAGGGATGCTCGATAATTGTCTGGTAGGTTTTGGGTTATTGAGAATCGCACAAACTGAAAAGCGCATACGGACGCGACTACGGAACCAAGGTTGGAGAGAACATCGGGTAGAAAGGCGGGACCGGATGCGGGTTTAAAAAAAAGATTAAATATCAAAAATCAAATATCAAAATTAAGATTTCTAATATTCTGAAGGTGCCGAGGAGGGGAGTTGCTATTCGTAAGAATCCAACCCCCTGTTGCCGAGGTATGTAATGAAATGAAATGCCGAGGAGGGGAGTTGCTATTCGTAAGAATCCAACCCCCTGTTGCCGAGGTATGTAATGAAATGAAATGCCGAGGAGGGGAGTTGAACCCCTATGGTTTTCACCACTAAGTCCTGAGCCTAGCGCGTCTGCCAATTCCGCCACCTCGGCAAGAATTTTTATTGAAAGAGACACGGAGAAAAACCTGTGTCTATTTCTATTCTTGATTTTACCTTGATATTTTTTATGTGTCAACCCCATATAAATATACAAAATAAACAAAATAGTTGACTTCTACGGAAAAAATCAGTATTTTATATTAGGAATATTTGAATATTATATCAGTTCAGGATTTAACCTGTCTGAATTTTAGAATTGGAGGCCATTATGGCAAGACATTGTGAAATATGCGGAAAAGTCGGCGTGGTTGGTTCTAATATTAGTCACGCCCATAACGTTACGAAAAGGCGCTGGGAACCTAACCTGCAGCGGATTAAAGCAAAAGTCGAGGGCGAAACCAAGAAAATCTGGGTCTGCACCCGATGCATCCGTTCCGGCAAAGTCGAAAAAGCATAAGTCATAAAGGAGCGTTATGAAAGCACTCATAACTGGGATTACCGGTTTTGCCGGTAGTCATTTAGCAGAGTTTTTGTTAAAGCAGAAAAATATTCAGGTTTTTGGGATTTATCGTTGGCGTTCAAGAACCGAGAATATCGAAAACATTAAGCACAAAGTTAAATTCTATGAATGTGATTTACGCGATGCTGCTTCAACCTTATCAGTTATCAAACAAGTTAAACCAGACATGATTTTTCATCTGGCGGCACAGAGTTATGTACCGATGTCATGGACTGCACCGAATGAAACTCTTACTACTAATATTACTTCTGAGGTAAATATTTTTGAAGCAATCCGGGCATTGGGATTAAAAGACTGCCGGGTGCAACTGGCTTGTTCGAGTGAAGAATATGGTATGGTCTTGCCAAAAGAGACGCCGATTAAAGAGACCAATCCGCTGCGACCTCTAAGTCCGTACGGTGTCAGTAAAGTTGCTCAGGATTTATTGGGTTACCAATATTTTATGAGTTATGGATTAAAAGTAATCCGCACCCGCGGTTTTAACCACACTGGACCGAGACGGGGTGATGTTTTTGTTACTTCTAATTTTGCCAAGCAGATTACAGAGATTGAAAAGGGAAAACGAGCACCGATTATTTATGTTGGTAATTTAAATGCAGTACGCGATTTCACAGATGTGCGTGATGTGGTGCGCGGATATTATATGGCACTCTTAAAAGGCAAGCCGGGTGAGGTTTATAATATCAGTTCAGGCAAGGGTTATAAGATTAAAGAGATGCTGAAAATATTATTATCGCTGGCAGATTGTAATATTAAAACCAAACAAGACCCGTCACGATTACGACCTTCAGATGTCGAATTGCTTATTGGTGATAACAGTAAAGTTCGGAGAGCAGTCGGTTGGAAACCAGAAATACCATTCAAAAAAACCATGAAAGATCTGCTCGATTACTGGCGGCAAAGAGTTTAAATTATTTATAACACAGATTAGTGAAAAAAATACTTATCAGCGGTATTGAAGGATTTGTCGGTACTTATTTAGCCGAATACCTGCACAGCCGAAAATATAAAGTTTCGGGTATCTATTTTGCTCAGCCGGTTAAAAGATTTGGTAAACTATACCAATGTGATATCAGGGAGTATGCAGCAGTATTAAAAATCATCCGTACAATAAAACCAGATGCGATTATTCATTTAGCCGCACAAAGTTCAGTCGCCCAGGGCGAGAAGACGATTAAACAAACATTTGCCGTCAATGTCCAGGGGACGCTCAATATCTTAGAGGCAGTAAAAGAACTTAAGATAAAGGCGCGAATTATTTATATCTCATCCTGCGAAGTGTATGGGCAGAGTAACAAAAAATTGACTGAACAATCTCAGACCAATCCGGTCAGTTTTTATGCAATGAGCAAGTTATGTGCAGAGCAGGTTTGTCTTTATTATCAGCGGGCTTATAACCTGGATATTGTGATTCTGCGGCCATTCAGCCATACTGGTTCGGGTCAGGCAGAACATTTTATTTTTCCGCGCATTGCCAAACAGATTGCCCAAATCGAAGCTGGCATGACCAAGCCGGTTCTTAAATTAGGTAATATCAAGGCAAAGCGTGATTACAGTGATGTGCAGGATATTGTTAAAGCGTATGAGCTGGCATTGCGAAGATGTCAAAGCGGTGAGATTTATAATATTACTGCTCAGAAACCGTATTCGATAAAGCAAGGGGTTGAATTTTTAATTAAACTGAGCCGGCAAAAGATTAAAGTAAAGATTGATAAAAAACTGGTACGGAAAAACGACATAGCATTGCTGACCGGCAGTGCCCGCAAGTTTATGCGCGACACCGGCTGGAAACCGACAATCGGTTTTTACAAAACCTTATCCAACCTTTTAAATTATTACCGAACCAAAACAGAACGATAAAGTGGTTTCAATTGTTATTGTTACCTGGAATAGTGAAAAAGATATTATTCCGTGCTTAAACTCAATTAATAAACAAAAACAATATGGATTTAGTGATTTTGAAATTATCGTGGTTGATAATGATTCGAAAGATAAAACAGTCGCGATCGTCGAGCAGGATTTTCCAGATGTTCGGTTGTTGAAAAATAAAAATAATCTGGGCTATGCTATTGCCAATAATCAAGGCATTAAAGCAAGTCAAGGTGAATATATTCTGCTTTTAAATCCGGATGTAATGCTGGGCGACGATTTTTTCTCATCGCCGATAAAGTTATTTGAAGAAAGTTCATTAGTCGGCGCAGTCGGACCACAACTTTTAAATCCAGATTTGACAATTCAGCCGTCAATACGGAGTTTTCCTGATTATTCGATATTATTATGGGAACTGACCGGGTTATCAAAATTGTTACCTCGAAACAGATTTTTCGGCAAGTGGCGCATGGCTAATTTTGACTATGAAAAACCGCAAGCAGTCGAACAACCAATGACATCCTGTTTTTTGGTGCGAAAAGCAGTAATTGATAAAATCGGGTATTTTGACGAGAGTTTTCCAATGTATTATAATGATGTTGACTTGTGCAAGAGGATTATCAATGCCGGTTGGGATATTTTTTATCTACCTGGTTCTTATGCCATTCATGACCGCGGTTCGAGTACCAGAAAAGTACGCAGTAAAATGATATTTTCTATGCATAAGAGTTTGTACCATTATTTTGAAAAATATGATAAGAGTGGATTTTTTCAGGTCAAGAGACTATTACTTTATCCAATAATGATTTTTTCGGCAATAATCAGGGCAAGTTTGGAATTGTTAGTTAAATAACCAACCGATTAAATACTCCGCTTAATTGTTGAGTCTGATTAATTCGATTATATTTTTCTAAGCCGCGCGGGCTAAAAATCAACTTGTTATTTTTTATTGATAATATTGCCGGTTTTATTTCCTGTATTTGAGCAGAAACCGTCAATCCGACTTGATGATTTTCAATCAGACGCATTGCTTCATTGCACTGGTCACACACGGCAAGAATCGGTTTATGCGCACCGAAATATTCGTATAATTTGATACCAACCGCTTGGTTTGGTTTGGATAGATATAAAAGCATTGATGCGCCTTTGATAATCGAAATCGTTTCCTGGTGAGAGCAGGTACCCAAATACTCAACATTTTTATATTGTTTTATCTGTTGCAAAGTTGGCTTATCACAATTGCCAACCAGAGTCAATCGCACATCCGGTATCTCAGCAATTGCCTGCATTACCAATTTGAGATTATCAAAAATCTCCCAGATATTACCAGTATGGACAATATTAAAACCAGTGAGTTTAACCGGTTCTTGATTGAATTCAGACGGGTCATAACCATTCTCTATAACAATTGCAGATGGACAGTCAATCTGTTCTTTGGTTTGCTGATTTACGGCAGTGACCTGGTCAGATTGATTTATGATTTGCTGGCGCAGTTTTATTATGCGGTTTCTGATGATTTGTGGTGGTGCGACAAAGCCAGTTGGCCAGGGGTCACGAAAATCAGTGACTAATGGTAAATTAAATTTCTGCTTGAGTTTTATCCCGACCATTAAGGCACTAAACGGCGGACTGGTGGCAAAAATTAAATCCGGTTTTTGTTGATTAATGATTTTACAGCCGAGCTTAAGAGCAAACCTAATCCAGGGCGATTTGGCATCAGGGTAAAACAGGAAATTTGAGAGCATACTCGTTTTGCCCGTGCTTTTCTTAATTGCTTGCCTGGGAATTTTTAAAAGATATGATAATCTTGCCAAGTCAAGATTATTACTGCGAAAGATCGGAATATCTTTTAAATCATTTAACAGTTCACAGTCATAATGATAATAGGCAATCGGTTTGGTCGTGAGAATCAATGGCTGCCAATCAAAACGGGGCAGATACTTGGCAAATTTAGTAACCCGCATGACACCGCTCATACCAAGCGGCGGCGTATAATAAGATATGATTAATACTTTTTTCAAAGCACTAAGAAAATATTTAATTAGTTTTCTTTTTTTGCTCTGGCATAGATTTCTTCGATTAAACTCTGGTATTTTTCAAAGACTCGATTCCGGCGTAATTTTAAAGTCGGGGTTAAAAGTCCATTGTCAATTGTAAATCCTTCAGATAAGAGAGTAAATTCTTTGATTTTTTCATAGGGTGCCAGATTTTTGCAGGCTTCATTAATGGTTGCTTTTATGAAATCAGTGATTGCATTCTGGGTGAGCAAATTGGGATAATCAGTATAATTTATATTGTTAGTTTTGGCATAATATTCAATCGCTTTTTGATTGGGCACGATCAAGGCAACAATATAACTGCGGTTGTCGCCATAAATAATCGCCTGGTCAATATAACCGGTTTTAACCAGTTTTTCCTCAATTGGAACCGGTGGTATCTTTTTGCCATAAGAGGTAACAATCAATTCTTTGATTCTGCCGGTAATGACCAGATTACCGCGTTCGTCAAATTTGCCCTGGTCGCCAGTATGAAACCATCCGTCTTGGTCGATTGCCCGGGCAGTTTCTTCAGGTTTATTATAATAACCGAGCATCAGGTTCGGACCTCGGGATAAGATTTCGCTATTGTCACCGATTTTCACTTCGACATCAGGAAATGGTTTGCCGACTGTACCGATTTTATTGTCTTGTTGCGTGGTTGCGCTGATAACCGGTGAAGTCTCGGTCAAGCCATAACCTTCGCAGATATTAAAGCCGAGGATATAATAGATTTTACCAATGCGTTTATTGAGCGGAGCACCACCAGAAACAACGAGCCGTAAATTACCGCCGGCAATCTTATGGAATTTTTTTGCAACCAGTTTATTAAAAATCATACGGTTCATTTTGAGTGATAAGGGTAATGGCAGTTTGCGGTGTTTGGAAGTTATATAACGGTTCAGATTTTTAATTGCCGATAGTACTAATTTTCTGGATAAACCCGAACCCTGATTGATTTTATCGACTGCAGTCTGATACGCTTTTTCTAAAACCCGGGGCAAGGCAATTAATAAGGTCGGTTTAATTTTTTGAACATCCTGGACAATGGTCGAGATATTTTCGGCATAACCAATCGAACCGCCCGATAAAATTACCGTATAATAACCGCAAGTGCGTTCAAACATATGTGAAAGGGGTAGATAGGACATGATGACATCATTACTGTTAATATCAAATAATCTTATCCCAGAAAGCACATTAGAAATAATATTATGATGGGTCAGGACCGCGCCTTTTGGTTCGCCGGTCGTGCCTGAGGTATAGACAATCGTGGCAATGTCATTTGCTACAACATTTGATACACTTGAATTTTCCGGCGCAGCAGCTTTTATGATATCTGTGAATTTAGTATATTTAATATCTGTAATCAGTTCTTTATCATCAAAGACAATAATATTTTTGAGCGATGTCAGCTCAGTATGAATAGATTTAAAATTATCAAAAAGAGCGCTGTTTTCAATAAAGAGCAGTTTTGCCTGGGCATCATTTAAAATATATTTAACATAAAATGGCGAAAGTACGTGATATATGGGCACCACAATCGCACCCAGTTTTAAAATCGCCAAATCAGCAATCACCCATTCCGGACGGTTATATGAATAGATTGCGATTTTGTCACCTTTGTTAATGCCGAGTATTTGCAGATTTTGTGCGAGCGCGTCAACCGATTTTCTTAATTGGGCATAGGAGATATTTTTGTATTTGTCATTTTCTTTATACATCAAAGCAGTTTTGTTACTGAATTTATCACTGCTTGATTTAAAATAGTCGTAAATTGATTCAGGCATAAGTTTAAATTATAGCCAGTTTTTTGCCGACGGTTTTAAATTTATCCAGTGCCAGGCTTAAATCTTCTTTCGTATGGGCAGCAGACAAGCTGACCCGGATAATCGAATGGTCTTTTGGCACGGCCGGAAAAATAACCGGATTAACAAAAACGCCTTCCTCCTCCATTAAGCCGGTCATCATAAATGCTTTAGTATCGTCATTAATAATAATCGGAATAATCGGCGTGATTGTATCGTCAAGCGTAAATCCCAGATCTTTTAGTCCGTTTTTGAGAAAACTGGAGTTACTGCTAAGGGTTTGAACAATCTGCGGATTTTTTTCAATGACATCAATTGCAGTAATGATGGTTGCGGCAACTGATGGCGGCGGACTGGCAGTAAAGATGAACGGTCTTGATGATAATTTCAAGAAATCGATAATATCAGCTCGGGCACAGGTAAAACCGCCGACTGCGGCAAACGATTTACTAAAAGTACCGCTGATTAGTGCGACCTGGCCTTCCATATTATAATGTTCAAGCGTGCCGCGACCGGTTGCACCCAGAACACCAGTGCCGTGCGCATCATCAACCATGATTTCGGCATGATACTGGTCAGCCAGTTTTTTTATACCCGGCAGGTCAGCAACATCACCTTTCATACTGAATACGCCGTCAGTAATAATAAGTTTATTCGCATCAGCACCAACCTGAGCGAGTTTTTGTTCAAGGTCAGCCATATCACTATGTTTAAAAACAACGGTCTTAGCCCGGGACATACGACAACCTTCAATAATACTGGCGTGATTGAGCTCGTCACTAAAAATCGTATCGTTTTTATCAGTAATCGCGGCAATCGTCGCCATCAATGCCATAAAACCAGCACTAAAAGTGATTGAATCTTCGGTTTTCTTAAAAGCAGCAAGTCGTTTTTCCATTTCGATGTGCAGACTGGTGGTACCGGTCAATATCCGTGAACCGCACGAGCCAGTTCCGTATTGTTCAATAGTTTTAATTGCGGCTTGCTTAACCTCAACATTTTCAGTCAAGCCGAGATAATTATTCGAGCCGAGATTGATCATTTTCTTACCATGTCTTGTTACAACTGGACTCGCGGCCGGGTCGATTTCCCGTAAATAGAAAAACTGATTATTGGCTCGTAAATAATCTGCCTGTTGTTTTAAAAGAAAGGTTTTATCAAATAGTCCCATTCAGTCCTCCAAAATTCCAAGTAGAGATTCAATCATATAAAATAACTTATTATTGTGACATAAATTCGCCTTAATGTCAATAAATTGAGATAATTGCAGGGTTGACAATCGAATATTTTTGAAGTATTGTTACAAATATGAAAATACATTTGGGAAAGACTTTTTATACTTCAGAATCGGTTACTGAAGGCCATCCGGACAAGCTCTGCGACCAGATTTCAGATGCAGTATTGGATGATGTTTTAAGGCAGGACAAATACGGACGGGTTGCCTGCGAAGTGTTTGTCACGGTCGGATTGGTGATTGTCGGCGGTGAGATTACAACTAAAGCATATGTTGATTTACCAGTTTTGGTAAGAACATTATTAACCGATATCGGGTATACTGACACTAAATTTGGTTTGAGTGCCGAGAATTGTGCGATTATCAATATCATCGGCAAGCAATCTCCGGATATTGCACAAGGTGTTGATATCGGCGGAGCTGGTGACCAGGGATTGATGATTGGTTATGCCTGTAACGAAACTAAAGAACTGATGCCATTACCGATTATGCTGGCTCATAAATTATGCCGTCGTCTGGCATATGTGCGCAAACAGAAGATACTTGATTACCTGTGCCCGGACGGAAAATCACAGGTTACTGTGCAATACGAGAATGGCAAGCCGATTTGTGTTTCCAGCGTGGTAATTGCGGCTCAGCATTCAGAAAAGATTTTAGATAAGAGCGGTGATAAAATTACTCAAAAAGCAAAGCAGGAGATTATCGAGACCGTAGTAAAAAATGTGATTCCAGAACGGTTGTTAAATAGAAAGACAAAATATTTTGTGAACGAAACCGGTAAGTTTGTCGTGGGCGGACCACAGTCTGATACGGGTATGACTGGTCGTAAATTGATTGTCGATACTTATGGCGGTCTGGTCAGGCATGGCGGCGGAGCGTTTTCTGGTAAAGACCCGACTAAAGTGGACCGGACTGCATCATATTTTGCCCGTTATGTAGCCAAGAATTGTGTTGCGGCAGGAGTTTGTGACAAGATAGAGTTGAGCCTGGCATATGTGATTGGACGGGCAGACCCGACTCATATCAGTATTAATACTTATGGCACGGCTAAAATTAGCGAAGAAAAATTGTTGAAAATTATCAAAAAGATATTTGATTTTACACCTAAAGGGATGATTGAAAAGTTAAACCTGCGCCGACCGATTTATCGGGCAACTGCCAGTTATGGCCATTTTGGACGAACTGAAAAAGAGTTTTCCTGGGAAAAACTGGATAGCGTTGATATAATCAAAAGGACACTAAGATAAACCACGAATAAACACTAATGCACACTAATTACATAGTGTAAAAAGAAATATTTTCGTGTATTCGTAATAAAAATAAAAGGAGATTATTATGGATTGTGATGTGAAAGATATTAAGTTAGCTGCCAAAGGTAAGATGCGGATTGAATGGGCCGCAAGATTTATGCCGGTCTTGGCTTTGATTCGCAAAAGATTTGAGAAGGAAAAACCGCTAAAAGGACTTAAAATATCAGGTTGTCTGCATATTACATCTGAAACTGCTAACTTAGGTATTACGCTTAAAGCTGGCGGCGCTCAAGTCAGATTATGCGCATCTAATCCATTGTCAACCCAGGATGAAGTTGCGGCAAGTATTGTTAGAGATTATAAAATTTCGGTTTTTGCTGTTCATGGTGAAGACCGTAATACCTATTATAAACATATTTATCAGGCATTGGAGCACAAACCAGATGTTACAATTGATGACGGAGCAGATTTAGTATCAACTTTACACACAAAAAAGCAAGCAATGCTTAAAAATATAATTGGCGGAACTGAAGAAACTACGACTGGTGTTATTCGACTGAAAAGTATGGAACGAGACAAGGCATTAAAGTATCCGATTATTGCGGTGAATGACTCGGAAACAAAATTTCTGTTTGATAACCGGTATGGCACAGGCCAGTCAACTCTGGACGGTATTTTGCGGGCAACCAATTTTCTATTTGCCGGTTCAACTGTAGTTGTGGCTGGTTATGGCTGGTGTGGTAAAGGCGTTGCGCGCAAGGCGAGCGGACTTGGTGCTAATGTAATTATTACCGAAGTTAATCCAATTAGAGCCCTGGAAGCGAAAATGGACGGGTTTAATGTGCAGAAAATGGATGATGCCTGCACGAAAGGTGATGTGTTTGTGACCGTGACCGGTTGTGAAGATGTTATCAGCAAAAGACATTTCTCTAAATTCAAAAACGGTGCGATTATCTGTAATTCTGGTCATTTTGATGTCGAGATTAATAAAAAACAACTGGCTGAATATACGACAAAGAAGAGATTAATCCGTCACTCGTGTGAAGAGTATCTATTAAAGAACGGCAAGCGGATTTATCTTTTGGGTGAAGGCAGATTAATTAATCTCGCATCAGCCGAAGGACATCCGGCAATGGTCATGGATATGTCTTTTTCAAACCAGGCACTTGCTTGCGAGTATTTAGTGAAAAAGGGGAGAGGGCTCGCAAATAAAGTCTATAAACTGCCAGGCCAACTCGATTCTGAAATCGCAACCCTTAAACTCAAGTCTTTGGGTATTACAATAGATAAACTGACACCAGAGCAGGCAAGATATATCTCGTCCTGGCAATTCGGGACTTAAGATTTAACCACAGATTCACCCCGCACCTATTCATGATATTGTATTAAAATAAACATTTGAGTCATAGTTTATCTCCGCTTTTTTGAGAATAGGTGCAGGTGTTTATTGTAACAAACATTAGTTTAAACTAATGTTTTTGTTAACCCAATTTTTCTTGTATATCACTAACAACCAACAACTAACCACTAAAAACTCCTCTTTTGATGGTACAGCCCCCTGAGTCGTTTTCAGATATGGGTATGTCGTGAAATAAGTGTTTAATAATGCGTTGAATACTCAAACCTAATATAAATCTGAATTCTGATTTGCCATGAAAACATAGTTCAGTACATGGTTACGAATATACTTCGGTTTATCTTTATCAATATCTTGTGTCGCCGACCCCATATTCGCGCTCGTACACGGATAAGTTTTTGAACCCATATCTGGTCCCATAGCCGATAACGGATTATGGTTTGCCACTCGGAAAATAAAATATTAGATGCTTTATTGAATATTAGATGTGAAAAAGCAGTTGACCTGCTAATTCACTATCTTCATTGACAAATCAATGATTGGGGCAGAATGGGTTATAGCACCGACTGAGATATAGTCAACACCAGTTTCGGCAATTTTCTTTACAGTTTTGAGATTGACTCCGCCTGAAACTTCGAGTTTTGCTTTGCCTTTTACTAATTTTACAGCTTGTCTGATTTGGTTAAGACTCATATTATCGAGCATAATAATTGGAACTTTAAGCGATAATGCTTGTTTGACTTCAGCAAGATTTTTTGTTTCGACTTCTATTACTTTCAGTCCCTTTTGAGCTTGAATAATCGCATTGATAATTCCGCCAGCTGCTTTGATATGATTGTCTTTAATAAGTATCATATCGTATAAACCAAAACGGTGATTATAACCGCCACCAATTTTAACGGCATATTTTTCAAGAATTCTTAAATTGGGAGTGGTCTTGCGGGTATCAAGTATTTTTGCGCTGGTATGGGCAATTTGGTCAACGAATTTTCTGGTTAAAGTGGCAATGCCGGATAATCGGCATAAGATATTTAAAGCAGTCCGTTCGCCAGTCAATAATATTCTTGTTTTTCCATTAATCACAGCAATTTTAGCGCCTTTGTTAAAGTAATTGCCTTCTTTGACAAGAAACTTGATTTTTGTTTCAGGGTCGAGTCGGATAAATAACATCTTGATGAAAGCACTGCCTGCTAACACGCCATTTTGTTTGGCAATAATCTGGGCTTGGGCTTTTTGTTGGATAGGTATTGTTAATTTAGCAGTAATATCACCCGACCCTATATCTTCTTTTAATGCATTGGCAAGTATCGTTTTAATCTGCGTCAAGTTTTTAATATAAGGATGTTGTTTCATAATTTAAAACAGTAATTCTGCGGTCTTTACTAATAAATTCAATTATGCGTTCGTAATTTCGTTCAATCAGTTTGTAATCAGTATTGACTAATGCGATTGAGAGTTCAGAGCGCTGCCATAAATCCTGATGTTTTGTTTCAGCGACCGAGATATTGAAATTGTCACGCAGGCGCCGGGTTATGCTTAATAAGATTCTTCGTTTGTCTTTTAAAGACAAACCATTTTCAAATAAGCAATCAATAACTAAAAGTCCGACCGGCATTGAATCATCAAAGAATATAACCACGAACAGCACGAATTATTCGAATATCACTAATATAAAAAAGGTTTATTATTTGTGTAATTCGTTTCCTTTGTGCCATTGGTAGTAAAATCTGTTCTATTATTTTTCTGTTGATTCAGAGCTTGATGGAGCCCGGGCGATTTCTTCGATTTTATAGACTTCGATTATATCCTGGGGCTGAATATCAGTGGCATTATCAACGCCAATACCGCATTCATAGCCGGATTCGACTTCTTTGACATCTTCTTTAAATCTCTTTAAAGAACCAATTTTACTTTTGATAATTTCTTTGCCCTGGCGTATGACCCGTGCCAGCGCATTACGGACAATTTTACCTTCAGTAACATAACTACCGGCAATCGTGCCGGTTCTGGGAATGACAAACACTTGTCTGACCTCAGCTTTGCCAATGACGACTTCTTTTTCTTCAGGTTCTAACAAGCCCAGCATCGCAGCCCGGATATCATCAATCGCGGCATAAATAATCCGATAAAATCTGATTTCCACGCCCTGGCGTTCAGCAGATTTGACCGCATCTGCCAAAGCAGTGACATGATAACCAACAATTACTGCTTGAGAAGCCTGTGCCAATAATACATCTGAGGTAGTAATCTGACCGATACCGAAATGGATTACTCTTACAAAAACTTCGTCTAATGATAAACCTTCTAATGATTCTTTTAATGCTTCAGCCGAACCAAAAGTATCGGCTTTGAGAACGATTTTCAGTTCTTTGACCGTACCGTCGAGAATTTTCTGCTGTAATTGTTCCAAGCCAATTTTTGCCATTTCACTCGATTTTAGACGCATATCCCGCTTCATTAAGGCGTGGCGGGTTGCGATTTCACGAGCAATTCGTTCATCAGTAACAATTTCAAACCGTTCACCAGCTTCGGGCAGTCCTGAACTACCTAAAACCTGAACCGGGAAAGAAGGAGAAGCTTTATCGAGTCGCGTGAAATTTTCATTTAGCAGGTCACGGACTCGGCCAAAAAAACTACCGGTTACAAATGAATCGCCCCGTTTTAAAATACCATGCTGGACTAAGACCGTGATCATATTACCGCGTCCGCGTTCAGTATGGGTTTCGATAACAACTCCTTTAGCCGGACCAGAAGAAACGCTCTGCAGTTTTAATTCTTCGCTCAAGAGCAGAATTGCTTCTAACAAATCTTCAATGCCGATACCGGTCCGGACCGAAGTGCAGACACAGAGCGTATCGCCGCCATATCCCTCAACCCGTAATCCCTGCTGAGCGAGTTGGCTTTTAACCATTTCCGGATTGGTATTGGCAAGGTCACATTTGGTTATCGCAACAATAATCGGAATTCCGGCCGCGCGGGCGTGATTCAGTGCTTCAATGGTTTGAGGCATGATGCTGTCATCGGCAGCAATAACCAATACTGCGATATCAGTAATCTGCGCACCCCGGGCGCGCATTGCGGTAAACGCAACATGACCTGGAGTATCTAAGAATGTTATGTTCTTGGTTTTATAAGTTACGACATAAGCGCCAGTATGCTGGGTTATTTTGCCGTGTTCTTTTTCAGCAACTTTAGTTTTTCGGATATAATCGAGCAGCGATGTTTTGCCGTGGTCAACATGTCCCATCACAACCACAACCGGCGGCCGTTCTTCTAATTCACCGCTAATAGGTGCAGAAGCAACTTCTTCTTCGATTTCGATCTGCAGATTGAGTTCGTCGGCAAGGAGCATGATTGTATCCGGGTCGAGACGCTGATTAACGGTTGCCAGTAAACCAAGACTAATGCATTTCTTGATGATTTCGACCGGTGACATATTAAAAAGATGCGCCAGTTCAGCAACACTGATATAGGGTGCTACTTTTACTTTTTTCTTTTCAATTTGAATTTGGGTTTCAGTGCTTTTTTCAAAATGGTGGCGATGTTTAATTTCCCGATGTTCAATTTTAACCATGGTCCGTTTGATCGTTTTCTGAATTTCAATGCTCGGCTGCTTTGTTGTCGGTTGGGTTGATATGGTGGGCGACGCTTTTTTGCGGAATGATTCTTTGAATGCCGATTTTTCCTGACGGAGCCGTTCCTTGATGCTTTCGTATTCGGTTTTGGTAACATGGGCAGTATAACCGCGGGGCGTAAATCCCAGTTCTTTAAGAATGGAAACAAATGCTTCGCTGGAGAGATTGAGTTGCTTAGCTGCTTCAAAAACTTTTAATTCGCTGATTTCACCTCTTGATGGCGGGGGTTGAATTTTCGGGGTGATTGGGCTGACTTTTTTTTCAGGCTCGGGTTTGGCTGGCTTAGGTTCTTCTGATACCGGCGGTTGGACCTGGGCAGTTGGTGTTTCTGTTTCGGGAATCGGTTTCTGTGTTTGAGCCGATTCAATCTGATCTTCAACCTTTGGTTTTATTTCGGTTTGGGCGGTCGGCAAGCTTGTGGTGTCAACAGCAGGTTCGGGTGTTTGAGCCGGTATTTCTGATTTAGTTTTTCTTCGGGTTTTGGCGGACGGTGTTTTTACCTTTACGGTTTTGGTTTTGGCTTTTGTTACGCGAGTCTTTTTAGCAGATTTATCTCCGGTTCGAGACGATTTTTTCTTTGTCGGAGCGTCTGCTTTTTCCGTATGAACCTTGTCGTGAGCGGACGGTTTGGCGTTATCCTTAATAGCGCTATCATCAACCGTCGGCTTGGACTTGGTTCGTTTGCGGACCCGACCTGAATTTGATTCAGGTTCGTTGTTTTTTACTCGCTCCATAATCTTTCTTTTATAATAGACTTTAACTCTTCGATTTTTTCAACTTCATAATTAGTAACATTTGCCAACTGTTCAGTCGGAATATTAAGAATATCAAAAGCAGTGGTAATCTGGGCATCCTGCAGTTTGGTTATTTCTTCCTCTGAAAGCTCTAAGTCTTTAATCGGCACGGTCTTTGCTTTATTTATCATCAACCGATTTTTATAGTCAGACACTTTGAGTACTTCAAGACGGGTACCGACCAGATTGCCGGCAAGCCAGACATTCTGGCCTTTTTTACCAATCGCGATGGAAAAGTCTTCGTCTGGTACGATCACAAAATAGCTGTCGCCTTCTTTAAAAACTTCTTTTACCTTTGCCGGTGCCAGAGAACGGTTGATAAAAGTGATGACATCTTTGCTGTACAGCACAATGTCAATTTTTTCCCCGGAAAGTTCTTTGATAATATTCTGAATTCTTGATTTACGATAACCAACACAGGCACCGACCGGGTCAACTTTTTCGTCATTGGTCGAGACCGCAACTTTAGCGCGAAAACCAGGCGCGCGCGCAATGACTTTGATTTCAACAATTCCTTCTCTTATTTCCGGGACTTCTTTGGTCATTAATTTTTTTAAGAAATCATTATGAGTACGAGACAAAAAGATACGCGGTCCGATCGGGGTTTTTTCAACCCGATAGACGATGGCTTTAATCGGCGCACCCTGGCGGTAATGGTCGGTTTTTAACTGGTCGCGGTTGGCTAAGATCGCCTCGGTTAATCCGATATTAACCGCGATTTCGTCTTTACCGATTTTTGAGACCGTACCCGAGATAATTTCCCCACGCTTGCGATTATACTCATCAAAAAGTTTATTGCGCTCGGCTTCACGAAGTTTCAAGACCAACTCGTCAGATGCTTTACGGATTGCGCTGCGACCAATCTCTGCAAGCGGAATTAAAATCCGCACCGAGCCACCGACGGTTGTTTCATTACTGATTTTTTGTGCTTCGTCTTTGGCGATTTCGGTCGCCGGATTGAGCACTGTATCAACAACCTGTTTGATTAAAAAGACATTTATTTGAGTCGCATCAGGATTGATTTCGACTTCGACCTGGGTATCCTTGCCAAACCGGCGTTTTAATCCTTCAATTATAGCCATTTTTAAAGTTTCAATAACATAGGTTATGTCAACATTGCGAATACGGGCAATCTGCGTAACCAGATTAGAAATTTCTTTATTATTCATAGACTCCTCTAATTAATGACATTGCCGATAAATAACGGCCGCCAGCTAATAAACTTAGTCTTTATGTAATTTTTTTGATTCATCAAATAATTCCTGATTCGTTACAGTTATCCGTGCTGAATTGATATCTTTAAATGAGATAAATTGTTCACTACCCGGCTTGGCGCAGGAACCGGTTATATTAAGCAGGATTATGCCGTTATCATTTACAGATATAGTTTTACCGACAAACTTACCGTTTCTGGTTTTCACTGCAACCGTCTGTCCGATTGATGCCTGAAAATCGTCAGCATTACGAAGTTTCCGTTCCAGACCCGGTGATGAAACTTCTAAAAAATACCGGGTTGGTATTAAATTTTGCATGTCCAATTCCAGAGATAGTGCTTGCGATACTTTAGCACAAGTATCAACCGTAACCTTTGCTGGTGCGGTAATAAACACCTGTAAGACTTTGCCTTTAAATTCAAGGTCATACAAGTCAACACCGCAAGCCGTCACGGTTTGCCTGATTACTTCTAACAATGCCGGTAATATCTTCTTTGTCATAATCGTATAAATTTTCTGCCACGAATACAATTTAACCTTAAAATAATTGTGAATCGGTTAAATTACAATTATCCGTGGTTGCTTCTTTCTATTATAAAGTAATTTTTCTCTAAGTCAAGGAAAAATTACAATATAGCTGTTTTTGTCAGATATTGATTAATATTATATATTAAGAATTAATATAAATAGCCCCAAATTTTTTTATTAAACCGATATACTGTGATGAGCAGTCTAATAAGTAATAAAAAAAATATTACATAAAGGGTTGACAAACTTAAATTTTTATGTAAAGTTATGAATAGAAAACTTAATCTGTTTTGATTGGTTTTCTTTATAGAAAGACATTTAGGCAATAGTTATCACCACTCGTTTGGCTTACTCCAAAGCGAGGTGAGAAGGTAGGAATTATTGCGGAGGCATTATGACATTGACGAAAGAATTAAAGAGCAAGCTCATAAACGATTATAAGCTTCATGAAAAAGACACCGGTTCGCCAGAAGTCCAGATTGTGATTCTGACCGAACGGATTAAATTATTAACCGACCATTTGAAAGTTCATCCCAAAGATAAACATTCAAGACGCGGTCTTATTAAAATGGTAAATGAACGCCGTCGCCATCTCAACTATTTGTTTGAATACCATAAAGACCGCTATAAGAAAATTGTCGCAAACCTGAATCTGCGTGGCTTATGAAAAAAGTCGAGCTTGAACTCAACCAGCGGCAGTTAAGTCTGGAAACCGGTCTCTTAGCACGGCAAGCTGCCGGTTCAGTCTTAGTCCGTTATGGTGATACAGTTGTTTTAGTAAGCGTTGTGTATAAAAAAGAATTAGGCGCGGAGCAGGATTTTTTACCCTTAACAGTTGATTACCGGGAGCCGACTTATGCCGCGGGTAAGATACCGGGCGGATTTTTTAAACGGGAAGGCAAACCACGAGACAAAGAAATCTTAATATCGCGAATGGTTGACCGTCCGATTCGACCTTTATTTCCCAAACAATATCGCAATGATACCCAGATTGTCGGTTCTTTACTTTCCAGTGATTTGGAAAACGAAGGCGACTTTTTGGGTATTATCGGCGCTTCGGCCGCACTTTTGATTTCCGAGATTCCCTTTGCGATACCAATTGGAGCGGTGCGAGTGGCGAAAATTGACGACAAGTTTGTAATTAATCCGTTGCTTTCAGAGCAGGACCGGGCACAATTAAATTTGATTGTCACCGGCACCAAAGATTCGATTGTCATGCTTGAAGGCGGGGCAAAAGAAATCAGTAATGATGATTTAGTCGCAGCACTGGAATATGCCCAACCGGAGATTAAAAAGATTATCGAATTGCAGGAAGAGCTTGTCGCGGCAGTGGGGACACCAAAAATTGAACTTGATGAATTGGTTTCCAAAGAAAAACAAGAAGCAGAAGCAGAATTTGCAAAAATCGTAACGGAGAAGTGCACACACTTAATCTACGAAGCCAATAATATTAAGGAAAAAACCGAACGGAATGAGACGATAAATGAAATCATCAGCAAACTGGTTGAAGAATTAGAACCTACTTATCCGGAATGCAAGGCAAAAGTAATTAATGTAGTTGATGATGTTATTCAAAGTGATATGCGACAGCGAATTTTAAAGACCGGTATCCGTTTGGATGGTCGCACCGCTCATGAAATTCGACCGATTAGCTGTGCAATCAGTATTTTACCCAGAACCCACGGTTCTGCCATATTCAGCCGTGGCCAGACCCAGGTTTTAGCAGTAACCACACTCGGCACAAAATCAGATGAGCAGATTGTCGAAGATATCGAGCGTCAGGATACAAAGTCATTCATGCTTCATTATAATTTCCCGGGTTTTGCGACCGGCGAAGTCAAACCAATGCGCGGACCAGGACGGCGTGAAATCGGGCATGGTGCTTTGGCAGAAAGAGCGATCGCAGCAGTTTTACCAATTAATGATTCGTTTCCATATACAATCCGGGTCGTATCTGATATTCTGGAATCGAACGGTTCGTCTTCAATGGCGACGGTCTGCAGTGCTTCTTTAGCGTTAATGGATGCAGGGGTACCGATAAAAAACGGAGTTGCCGGTATTGCGATGGGACTAGTAAAAGAGCAAGATAAGTATGTGGTTCTTTCAGATATTATCGGGGCTGAAGACCATTATGGTGATATGGATTTCAAGGTTGCTGGCACCAAGGACGGGATAACCGCAATTCAACTCGATCTCAAAATCACCGGTGTTCCGGTAACGATTTTAAAAGAAGCGATAGAACGAGCCGAGAAAATTAGGCATGAGATATTAGGCATAATGTCGAAAACAATCGAAGCGCCCCGTTTATCGATATCTCAGTATGCGCCGAAAATCGTGGCGTTTAAGATTAAGAAAGAAAAGATCGGTGCCGTAATCGGACCGGGCGGTAAGATGATCCGAAAAATCCTTGAAGAGACCGGTGCTGAAATTGATATCGATGATGACGGTGAAGTCACAATTTCCGCGCCGAGCGATGAACAGCTGGCACAAGCCCGTGCCCGGGTGCTTGAAATCACCGAAGAAGTAGAAGTCGGCAAAATTTATAACGGAGTGGTGAGGCGGATTATGAATTTTGGCGCTTTTGTCGAGATTTTACCAGGTAAAGAAGGTTTAGTCCATATTTCACAACTGGCACAACATCGGGTTAAAAATGTCACTGATGTTGTTAAAGTTGGCGACCAGATAAGAGTCAAAGTTACTGAAATTGACGAGATGGGACGGATTAATCTTTCCAAACGCCAGGCTGAACTAGTTGACGAACATCGGTCATAACAGTAACCGGATATCCGACTCGTTTTGTTTTAATGATATCTCAACAGACTGGCAGTACAATTTAATATGACAAATATTAAAGTTACTGAAGTAAAACCAAATTTCTCGATTATTACCGAAACAATGCCAAATCTCGAGTCGGCATCAATCGGAATATTTTTCTCAAGCGGTAGCCGATTCGAAAGCGAATCTGAACAGGGTATCAATCATCTTATCGAGCATATGTTATTCAAGGGGACCGATAAGAAAAATGCCGGGGATATCGCAAAGTTCGCAGAAGCTAAAGGTGCGGTAATTGACGGTTTTACAACTAAAGAGACAAGCGGTATTTACTGCCGCTACTTTGCCAAAAATCTTGATGATATTGCCAGTCTCATCGACGAAATTATTACTTCCTCGAAATTTGACCCGGATTTGATTGAAAAAGAAAAAAACATTGTTCTCAATGAAATCAGTGAAAGTGAGGATATCCCACACGAGTATGTTTTTCAGATGCTTAACCGAATATTATTTGGCAAACACCCGCTGGCACATCCAATAAGCGGCACGATTGATTCAGTCAAGAAATTATCTAGTCGGGCAGTGCGTGATTATTACTACGAAAAATTTCTCTGCTCGCGAGTCTGTATTTCCGCGGCTGGGAAAATTGACCATGACCAATTGCTTGACAAATTGCAGATTAAAAATAACCAGCTCATTGCATCAAAACCCAATTCGACAACAAAACCAGACATAAATATACCAAAAGTCAGAATTATGAAAACACGAGCCGATTTAAACCAGTTGTATTCTGCCGCAGCTGATTTTACTTTTTCATACTGCGACGAGGAACGATACGGTATGATTTTATTAAATAACATCTGGGGCGGCAGTATGAGTTCCCGATTATTCAGCCGGGTGCGGGAAAAGGAAGGTTTGGTATATTCGATTTTTTCATTTATAGATTTATATTCTGATATCGGGCTCATGGGTGCTTTTTATATATCTGACCCGAAAAACCAATCCCGTGTTTTTGAATGTGGTTATGAAGAGACAGTAAAATTGAAAGAACACGGGGTAACTCAAAGCGAACTGGAGCGCGCAATAAATTATTGTAAATCATTGTTAGTATTGGGCAGTGAAGACCCGATGTCACGGATGATTCGTAATGCAAAACACCAGTTACTTTTAAACCGTATTGTAACAATTGAAGAATCTATTGCACAATTTGAAAAGTATGATATTGATACAATTAATGAGTTGACCCGACAATTACCATTAAACTACGCGGTCGTGAATGTAGCGCCAGTTGACCAGTCGGACGAAATTAAAAAATCAGGCGGACCGCAAAATGTCGTGCGTGACCAATGATATTGTTTGGGAATGACTGATATTCAGATTACCCAAATTAACCCGCGGGTCACTTTGATAACTGAAGAGCTGAATTGGGTCAAGTCCGTATCAATGGGGATTATTATCGCTTCAGGCAGTCGTTACGAATCTCCAATTAATAATGGTATTACACATCTTGCTGAACATATGATTTTCAAAGGTTCTGCTGACAAAACAGGTAATGATATTGCAAAGATAACTGAATCTTTAGGCGCAACTGTTGATGGTTTTACGAGCAAAGAGACAAGCGGAATTTATTTTCATTTTTTAAGCGAGAAGTTCGATAATATTTTTAACATATTTTTTCAAATATTGAGAAACGCAGCCTTTGATAGCGTGGAACTTGAAAAAGAAAAAAATGTAGTTTTACAGGAGATTGCCCAAGCGGACGACGACCCGCGAGAGCATGCCTATGAATTATTAGCGCAAGTTATGTTTCCTGACCATCCCTTATCATTTCCAATTGCAGGAACTCCGAAAACAGTTGCATCCTTCACGCGTGATGATTTACTTAATTGGTATCGATTCAACCGGTCAAATAGACGAATATGTTTTTCCATTGCGGGAAATATCAAACACGCTCAGGTATTGGATAAATTGTCAGCACTGGAGATGCCATATCTGGATATTGATTATTGGCAGGCACCGGTAAAACCGAATTATGAAGTCGAACGAAAGTTGATTTTTCAATCCCGACCTGAAATAAAACAAATCCATACTTTGGCAGGATTTTTAACGATTCCATATACAGATAGTCGAAGATATGGATTAACCGTACTTAATAATATTATCGGCGGCACCCAAAGCTCACGATTATACCAGCGATTACACGAACAGGATGCAATATTACATTACATTCAAATGTTTCTTGATCTATATTCGGATATCGGGATTTGGGGCGGATATCATATTTCGAATCAAAAAAATCGAGAGATTTCCTTACGAGTAGTTTTCGAAGAAAACGCAAAATTAAAACAAAACGGCATAACTAAGGATGAGTTTGCCCGTTCAATTAATTATTGTAAAGGTATGTTAACTTTAGCAATGGAAAATCCAACCGCGCGAATGCTTCGGAATGGTCAAAAATATCTTTACTCAAAAACCGTTATGACACTTGAAGAATCTTTAGCAATGTATGATAAACTGACACTTGATGAAGTAAATGGTCTGATTGAGCTTTTTAATTTTGAGGACTATTCAGCCGCAATCATCGGACCGATTACAAGGAAAGATTTAGGTCAGATTGGTATCGCACCAGAGAAAATTATAGAGTACGAGAAAGCATGAAGCGTGAGTTAAAAATATGCATGGTTTCAAATACCTATTATCCTTATGTTGGCGGTATTGCTGAGCACATCTTCAATTTATCCGATAATCTGAGAGCACTTGGTCATACTGTTAAGATTTTAACTACACATGGCAACGGAAGAATGCTGACAACCGATACTTTAACGCATGATGAACAATTTATTTATCGAATTGGCAATGGTATAATAATTCGTGCTAATAAATCTTTTGCCCAGATGCCGATTGGTTGGCGTTTATCAGATAAGGTTGAGCAATTCTTCCAAAAAGAAAATTTCGATGTTATTCATATTCATGGTGCATTAGCACCGACTTTACCGACGCTTGCCTTAAGACACTCACGCACTATAAATCTTATTACTTATCACTCTGGACATCCCAAAGATTATAAATATTTATTAGCGCATTCAATTCTGTTATCGTATCATCGTAAACTACACGGGCGAATTGCAGTTTCAGACACAGCACTTAATTCAAATCTTCACCTGTTTCCGGCTGAATGCCGAGTTATCCCGAATGGCATTGATACACGGTTATTTAACCCCCAGGTCAGACCATTAGAAAAATTTTCCGATAACCGTCCTAAAATATTGTTTTTAGCTCGTTTCGAACCGCGGAAAGGTCTAAAATATCTATTACAAGCATTGCCGATAATCAAAAAAGCGATTCCTAATGTATTATTGATTATAGTTGGCCAGGGATTACTGGGTTATACTTATCAAAATTATATTGCAAAAGAAGTAAAAGACAATATTCATTTTGCCGGATTGATAACAGGTGACAAACGTGCGCGCTATTATGCAAGTTGCGATGTATTCTGTGCACCTTCCATTGGTAATGAAAGTTTTGGCATTGTTTTGTTGGAGGCAATGGCAACTGGTAAACCAGTAGTGGCTTCGAATATTCCCGGTTATCGATCAATATTAGAAAATGGAAAAACCGGGCTTTTAACGCAAAGTCGTAATCCGAAAGATATTGCGGACAAGATAATACAAATTTTAACTAATGCAGAGTTATCCCGCCGGACAGGTGAAGTGGGGCGTCATACAGCGCAAGAATATTCATGGGATAAAATTACAAAATTAGTAGAAGAATACTATTATGATTTAATCATGCGGTTCCCTCAGATACATAATGATACAAGCAAATGCGTAACATGTTAAGATTTTTATGAACAACGAAAACCAACAAGATTCACACAGGGTAATTTCAGATTCACAGGTAAAGCCGCAATATTCTCAAGGTAACGCAGATAACATAAATCCGACCACAATTTCAGATATACCTCAAACGAAAAGTCAGTTCTTATCGGTCTTAAAAATCCGTAACTTTATGATATTCGGGGTCTCGCAATCGATATCATTGTTTGGGGATAAACTTAATTATATGGCACTGTTGGCAATGATTGCGTTTTTTTCAGAAAAACTTGGATGGGAAAGTGCCAAAGCAATTTCTTATCTTTCTGTTATTATTACGTTGCCAACCATTCTCATCGGTCCTCTTGCAGGCGTTTTGGTCGACCGTTGGAATCGTTTGAAAGTATTGATTTTTTGTGATACGACCCGGGCGGTTTTAGTGGGATTAATACCGCTTTTAGTAATAAAAACTGCGAGTCTGATTTTGGTATATATTGTTACTTTTATAGTTTTTTTATTCGGTTTATTCTATAACACAGCCCGCATGTCAATAATTCCTAATTTAGTTGCCCGCAAGCGTTTATTAGCCGCAAATTCATTTATGAATGTAGTTGGCCGCATCGCCACATTCTTTGGAATGTTCTTGGGAGGTATAATTGTTGATTGGCAAATCTGGAAAAAAATCGGCATTCAACAGAGTTGGAGCGCTGGTTTCTATATTGATACCTTGACTTATTTAATATCAGTTTTGGGTCTGGTAATTATCGCATCAAGAATCAAAGCAGTAAAGAGAAAAAATAAAACAATTTTACCAATAAAATCCGAAAATAATATTATACCAAATAGTGGAGATACAGTTTTGTCAGTTGCAAAAACACAAGAGAAGAAAACTTTCAATGAATTAAAATTAGCATTCAGGTATATCAAAGAAACTCCTTCGGTTCTATTTGTTTTTTCCTGTATTTTGATTATGGTGATTATCGGGGCGTGTGCATTTGTGCTGGTGGTACCGATTATTCAAGCTCCGGTTGATAAGATGGGACTTGGTTTGGGTACAAAGGGGGTCGGTTTTGTTGCCGCAATCGGAGCAGTTGGATTAGTTATAAGTTCAATGAGTTTTGGCATAATTGGTCACCGTGTCAATAAGTTTTACACGATATTGGTGAGTTTTATTGTGCTCGGCCTGGTAACGATTTTAATACCAGTTTTACATAGTTATATCGCATTAATACCATTGGCATTAATTGCCGGAATAGTATTATCACCGGTATTTATTTCGATGGATACGATTTTGCACGAAATTGTACCGGAGGAAATTCGAGGTCGTATCTTTTCCAGCCGCGAATGGTTGATGAATATCTCATTTGCACTTGCTTGTTTAATCATTGGTCAATTAACTAATTTTATTACTAAACATTATCTGCTTATCATAACCGGTTCAGTTGTCGTCTTGGTATCAAGTATATATCTATTCATGATTAAAAAGAAACTATATCAGATTGTGTTCAAGGTCTAAGTTATATGTATCAGATAATTGAGTTATCAACGACGCGCCGAACCGAGCTGATTGACATAACTGACCAAGTTCGAAATATTATCCAAAAAAGTAAAATCAGAAATGGGAGTGTTATTATTTATGTACCGCATACAACTGCAGCAATTACGATAAATGAAAACTATGACCAAAGCGTTGCTGATGACATTACCAATGTTTTGAACCGTCTTTTTCCGCATAATTACCGTTATCAACACAGCGAAGGTAATGCGGATGCCCATATAAAAGCCGCATTAATCGGTTCAACCCGCACCATATTTATTGAAGATAACGAGATTTTATTCGGAACCTGGCAGGGAATCTTTTTCTGCGAATTTGATGGACCCCGAAAAAGAAAGGTTTTTGTAAAAATTATACCAGATTCTTCATGTTGAGGAATAGATGAGAAATAACAGTCTATTTATTTAATAAATCTGCGACCCAGTTCGAAACAACCAGCATTTTTTCGGCAAAGATTATCCCTTTGATTTTGATTTCTTTAAAACTATCAAGATGTGATTTTTTTGTTAAGAAATCACCAAACCCCCAAATATCAGCCTCAATCTGTGCGTACTGGTTTTGATAAGGACGCTGACTCACAACTAATTCAAATCCAGACATTTTTAATTCATCAAGCATCAGCTGGAGGTTGGTTTTTGATTCAACAATAAAATGGCAATGGCTGTAGTTCTCAATTTTGGTGTAATCAATTTGGGGCAGGATATAAATTACTCCGTCTTTGTTTTGAGGAGTCCAAGTCAATTTCTCAATTTTACTTTTTATCCAATCATTGTTTTTTTTGCACTTTTCAGCTAGATTTGCATAGGTTGCAGTAGGATTATGATAGATAGTTTTTAATAATTGTATCTCTTCACTCGAGAAGATTCGCGGAATCGGAAATGAATAGCTCGCAATGCGATATGCTTCAAGATAAGAAATTTCGGGTATTTCCTGGATAAACTTTATTTCAGTATCAAAATCTCGGGAATAGAATATCAATGAAAAATTATGGCCAAGCGTAGATGGCAAATTCGAGTTTAACCAGATTTCATTAATAAAAGTGACTTTTTTGAGGATTTGCTCGATTGTTTTTTCTCGATATTGGGCAGTAGCAAGGATACAGCCCCAAGTCCATTCACCACCTAAAAATGGTGGAATGAATATTGTTGCTCGGTAATCAGATATTATTTTACCCTGCTCTAAGTTCTGAAGTCGCTGTTTGATTTGGTCTTCAGTAATTGATAGTTGTTCAGTTAAAGGTGGTAACCAATATCCGCTGCGTTCCAGATGTCTTAGTATTGCCAAGTCAATTTTATCAATAATCATAGTTAATAGGCTCCTTTTTGGGATATTACGACAGGTATTGTTTTAAGTAATAATTTCAAATCGGTCAGCAATGACCAGGAACGCACATACTGAGTGTCTAAGACAACTCTTTTATGATAGGTCGTTTCGGTCCGACCCGATGTCTGCCATAACCCGGAAACACCGGGTAAGACGCGGAATAGTTCCAGAGAATAATTCTGGTAATAGGATATTTCTTTCTCAATGATTGGTCGAGGTCCGACCAGACTCATATTGCCGATTATGACATTGAGGATTTGCGGCAGCTCGTCAATACTGAGCTGGCGTAAGATTTTACCGATACGAGTGATACGGGGGTCATTTTTAAGTTTGAAAGTTTTTGCGAATTCCTGTTTCAATGCCGGATTTGTAGAAAGGATGTGTTCCAGTCTTTGGTCGGCATCTTGATACATAGTCCGAAGTTTGAGCAAATCAAATGTCTTCATATTTCTTCCGAGGCGGCGATGACGGTAAAAAATTGGTCCGGGACTATCGAGTTTGATACAGGTTATGATAAAAAGAAATAATGGCGCGGAGACGCAAAAAGCGGTTAATGAGATTATATAATCGATCAGCCGTTTGAGTCGGTATTGGATGCCGCGCCCCGGATATTTACTTAAGACACAGGTGTGAAAGCCGGTAAGATAGGTAAAGAGATGATATGATTTGATGTTGATAAAATCAGCAAAAAATTGGTCAGGAATTGACATGAAATATTCACTGAATTTATCTTCGGGATTCTTATGAGATTGAAAGCTCGATTGGTCAAAGAGCACGATGTTATATTGGTCAATTTTCCCAACCGTACTACTGTTCTCGTGTAACCATTGTGAAAATTGGTCGCGGGCAACGGTTTTCTGGATATGATAACCCCACCATTTTAATAACTGTTCTTTGTGCTTTGCATCTGTAACCAGGATTGCCGAGACCGGAAAGATGCGGCGGATGAGCAAGCCAATAATCGGGGCTATAAAATTAAAATAAACCCAGACTATGATTAGAAAAAAAATATTAGTCGTTGTCGCAAAAAAACTCGGAATCGAAGTCTGTCGAGACAGCAATAAGATTGATAGATAAATACCAAATGATGCAAAAAAGATAATCTGAGTTCGGTAATTTAATCCAAAATAGACGCTCACCGTTGGTGAAAATTCTCCAAACAGGTAACCAAAAATTACGAACAGTCCCCATAGAATCAGGCAGAATTTAACCAAGATAATCCGAAAGTCAATCAATGCTTCGGTATAATTATAATATAGAACCGATAGTAACAAGAAGAAAAGGAATAAGCTTACTATTTCGCTCAGCACCTGCCAGACTGCATTATGTTGTCGTATCACAATTTCTTTATCTGACATTGCAAGTCAGACTCGCAAAGATCAACTTTTAGCGGCCCTTTTTAATAATAGTTGCCGTTCAAAATCGACCGATTTTTGGATTTCATCAATGTCTTTTTGCGTAAGATGGGAAAATCTGCCTTGTAATTTCAAGTATTCAAACACCGGTAGTTTTTTTTGCGGTTGTATATTAACTGTGTAATTGATTCCGTTTTCACACTCATAGATTGGAAAAATGTTGGATTCGACCGCAAGACGGCAGATTTTAATCATTAAATCAGGCGCCATTTTCCAGCCGGTCGGACAAGGAGCATAGACATGCAGGAATTTTGTGCCTTTAATTGATTGGGCTTTTTTGTACTTATTGATCAGATCTTCTGGGTAAGCCAGCGTCGCAGTAGCCACATAGGGAATCCGATGGGCAATCATAATTTCAGTGATATTCTTTTTCGGTTCAAGTTTGGGGGTTTGCTGGGGCGTTGTAGTTGTCCAGGCGCCTTTTGGTGTTGCCGAGGAGCGTTGAATACCCGTATTCATATACGCTTCATTATCATAACAAGTATAAATAATATCATCATTACGTTCTGCCGCGCCAGACAATGCCTGGATACCGATATCAAGCGTTCCGCCGTCACCAGCCCAAGCCATAACTGTGATATCTTTTTTACCCCGAACATCGAGACCGGCTTTTACACCAGTTGCCGCAATCGCAGCAGTTTCAAAAGCAGTGTGTAATACCGGCACGTGTAAAGAGTGCATTGGAAACGGTCCGTCAATAATGGTCCAGCAACACGCCGGCAGCACGACAATAGTTTTTTCGCCTAATGCTTTTAAGGCAAGACGCATCGCCAGGGCACCGCCGCAGCCGGGACAGGCAACATGTCCGGGATACATTAATTCTTTTTCTTTAATTGTCCATCTCATAATCTCACTCCACGCCAAATAATCGGCTCGTTTGGAACATCGGTCTTAAAAGTATTATCAATAATTTCGTAAATCGCGTCCGGAGTAACATCTCGTCCCCCTAATCCGATAATGTAATCAAACACCGGCGGCGCACCAGCAAGACCATATAAAGATGATTTTATTTCCTGGGCAAAGACGCCGCTATGTCCGAACGAAATGTTACGGTCGATAACCGCAATTTTTTGTGCTTTAAAAAGAACTTCGCGAAGTTGCTCGGTCGGAGTGGGTCGGAATAATTTCTGTTTAAGCAGCCCGACTTTTCTGCCCTGCTCACGCATCGTATCAATAACAACACGCGCAGTACTGGTAATTGTGCCCGAAGTCACTAAAATCACTTTCGCATCATCACATCGGTATGCTTCGATTACTCCGTATTTACGACCGAAAAGCTCATTGAATTCATCGTTAACTGATTTAATTACGGCCAAAGCTTGCTCATGCGCTTTTTGAATTTTATAGCGAATTTCAAAGTAATGGTCTGGATTGGTTAAACCGCCGTATGCACTGGGATGGCTTAAATCTAATTTAGTTTTTAATTCAAATCTGGGTAAGAACTGGTCAACAACTGATTGTTCAGGGAGATCTACTTGTTCGGATGTGTGTGAAAGGACAAATGCGTCAAGGATAACCATAACTGGCAGTAGTAATTTTTCCGCGATTTTGAATGCCTGAATTGTGGTATCTAAAACTTCCTGATTGGATTCGCAGTATAATTGTATCCAGCCGGTATCACGCTGTGACAGCGAGTCGTTCTGGTCAGTCCAGACCGACCAGCCTGGTCCCATTGCCCGGTTGATATTAGCCATCACGACCGGTGTTCTGGCGCCGGCTGCCCAATGTAACATTTCGTGCATTAATGCCAAGCCATGCGCAGAGGTAGCCGTGAAAGTTCTAACTCCAGTTAGCGAAGCAGCAATACAGGCAGTCATTGCCGAGTGTTCAGATTCGACTTTGATGAATTTAGCCTTGAGTTTACCAGAAGCACAGAACTCAGATAATAGTTCTACAACCTGAGTTTGGGGAGTGATTGGATAAGCGGATATAACCTGGGTACGGGCGAGCTGGGCACCGTAACTTACCGCATGATTACCAGTAATAACCTTTTTCATTGTTCCTCCACTTTTGATTCTTCAATCATGGTAATCGCATTACGAGGGCATTCATGGGCGCAGACACCGCAACCTTTACAATAATCATAGTCAAATTCATATTCGCCGTTATCTTTAATCACGGACAGGTCCGGACACAAGACAAAACAGTTATCGCATTTATTACAGACACCGCAGGAGAAACAGCGCTCAGATTCTTTTAAGACCATTTCTTTATTATAACCGGTGTGTACTTCTTTGAAGTTTTTCTTACGAGCGGCAACCGAGATTTCCGGAATTTTAGTTTTATCTTGATGTTCAAAATAATCAAGATTCAGGTCAGTGAATTTAACCGGTTTGTCGGTTTTGGAGATAATTTTTTCAGTGGCACCAATGATTTGAAAAGCAGTTCTTTTACCGGCACCTAACGCTTCAACCACGGTTTTGGGTCCGGTCACGCAATCGCCGATTGCATAGACATTTGTGATATTGGTTTTGCCAAGTCGGTCGACTTTAACACCCCATTCGGTTTTCTGAATATCCGGAGTTAAGATTGATAAATCGACTTGTTCGCCAATCGCAGTAATAATTGCATTTAATTTAATTTTGAAATTTGACCTGGCTACTGGTACTGGTCTTCTGCGACCAGATGCATCAGGTTTGCCAAGTTTCATTCTCATGAGTTCAATTCCGGTTACTTTACCTTTTTTAGTCGCAAGCACTTTAACCGGGGCAACCAAGAACTCAATTCTAATCCCTTCAGCTTCGCAAGCATCGACTTCATCTGGTACGGCCGGCATTTCCAGTCGGGTGCGTCGGTAGAGAATCATCGGTTTCAAACCAAGACGCAGGCAGGAACGGGCAGCGTCAATTGCCGTGTTGCCACCGCCAATAACGGCAACTTTTTTACCGATTTTCGGTTTTTTGCCAGAATTGATTTGGGATAAAAACTCAAGACCCGATATGACACCTTTAGCTTTATCATTGGGCACTCCGAGCGGGCGATTCTTATGGGCACCGTGGCAGATAATGACATAATCGTAATTTTTGCGCAGATAATCTATGGTTATGTCTTTGCCAACTGCGCATTTGGTTTTGCTCTTCATGCCCAGCTTAATCAGTTTTTTTAGTTCGGTATCAAGCACCGCTTTGGGTAACCGGTAAGCCGGAATTCCATATCTGAGCATACCGCCAAGTTTGGTTTGTTTTTCAAAAATCGTGACCTGATAACCTTCCAGACCGAGATAATATGCGGCAGCCATCCCAGCCGGACCAGAACCAACAATCGCGACGGTTTTTTTGTTCTTTACTTTTGGTTTAGCAAGGGCGACATTTTTGAGTCCCCAATCACCGATAAAACGCTCGACACAGTGAATCGCAATCGCATCATCATAATCTTTGCGATTACAACTATTTTCACACGGATGATAACAAACCCGGCCAGTGATAGCTGGAAACGGATTGTCTTCCAGAATCAGTTTGTACGCTTCGGCAAATTTAGCTTGTTTTACCAAGTCGCAATATCCTTGAATTTTTTCATTGGTCGGACATTCGTTGTTGCAGGGCGGTATCTGGTCCTGATAAAGCGGTCGGAAAATCCGCCAGGTACCGGTCCGGTTTAAGAGGGTTGAAGTCAATGAAATTGCCCAATGCGGATAATCGGTCTCTTTTTCTAACTTTGGATGGATTACTTTATATTTGTCTAACCATTTCATAAGCGTCCTTTGTTGCCTGAATATTTTCTTGTAATTTTACGGGTACATATTCTTTGATACCGTCAATAATATGATCGAGATGGGCTAAGCCGGAAATTTTAGTAAAAGCGCCTAAGATTGCAGTGTTCACGATCGGCGCAGTTTTAGCACCGAGCCGGTATTTAATTGCAATACCGGTCGCATCAATAATCGCCAAGCGGAATTTACTGAATTGATTCGAATTTGGAACTTGAGTTGAGTTTAATAAAATCCAGCCACCCGGTTTTAAGCCCTGGGTGATATTTACGGTCTTGGTTAGGACCGGGTCTAATACAATGATATGGTCAGGCGTGTAGACCTTACAGCGCAGTAAAATCGGTTTGGTGTCAAACCTTAAAAATGCCTGAACCGGAGCGCCTCTGCGTTCAACTCCGAATTCAGGAAAGGTCTGGACAAATTTGCCTTCAGCAAAGAGCGCTGAAGCCAAGATTTCCGATGCGATTACCGCACCCTGACCACCTCGTCCATGAAATCTGATTTCTGTCATAATCTTATTTAGAGCCACGGATAAACACGGATGGATAAGAATACATATTATTAGGTTTTTTATCTGTGTAAATCAGAGGCGTTTGTTTATCTACCATTTTAAAATCATTGCTGCCCAGGTAAAACCCGCGCCAAAAGCAGCAAAGAGTATTTTGCTGTTATCTTTGATTTTTCCTTCGTGATAGGCTTCGTAGAGCGCTACTGGAATCGTCGCGGCCGACATATTACCATATTTATCGATGGTGATAGAAGTTTTTTCTGAGGGTATGTTCGCCCGTTTGATTGTTGCGTCAATTATTCTTATATTTGCCTGATGCGGAATGAAAAGGTCAATATCATCCGCAGTCAGATTGGCATCTTTTAAAGCGGTGAAGGCGGCACCTTCCATTTCGCGCACCGCATTTTTAAAGACTTCATTACCAGCCATATGCAAGCAATGGAGTTTTTTCTCAACCGATTCGCACGTAGCCGGAATGCGACTGCCACCAGCGGGCATATATAGCAGTTCTGCCAAATTACCATCTGCCCCCCAATTTGAAGACATAATACCACGGTCTTCTTCGGTCGGGACCAGAATACAGACTCCGGCACCGTCGCCAAACAAAACACAGGTTGAGCGGTCTTCGTAATTGGTGATCTTAGATAATATTTCAACACCGGCGACGAGTACTTTTTTAGACTTTCCGGTTGCGATAAGATTAGATGCGATTTCCATTGCGTATAAAAATCCAGTACAGCCGGCACTGATATCAAAAGCAGCTGAACCGGAGATGCCCAATCCTTTTTGTACCCAACAGGCAGTGGACGGGAAAATCGTATCAGGCGTCGAGGTGCCGACAATAAGCGTATCTAAATCACTTGCTTTTAAACCGGCGTGCTGTAATGCCTGTTTTGTGGCATCAATAACTAAATCCGAACACGCGGTTTTTGATTCAGCAATGCGTCGTTCTTTGATACCAGTCCGTTCAATTATCCATTGGTCACTGGTATCAACCATCTTTTCTAAATCTGAATTGGTGAGTATTTTATCAGGCAGGCTTACGCCTAAACCAACAATTTTTAACTTAATCACGGTTTAATACTATACTTGAGAAAATTGATTTCGTCAAGGAGATGAAGAGTAGAATTTCTAATTTTTATGTATGAATAGTCATGCAGGCCGATGTTTATGCGGATGGTTGTGAATTGAGTAATGTTAAGCGATGACAATGGGTTGATGATAGTAACGGAAAAACAAACCGAGATGACACCGGTTCAAAATTTTTCCTGCACAAGCCGGGTTTTTAAGAACTATTTGTTTTGGGACAGAATCGTCAGGTCAGTAACAACCTGTTTCAATCAAGGCGAAAAGTTTAAAAGGGAGCGTTTTTTTCCGGAGCAGTTTGTTTATTTATCAGGATTGGGTCAAAGTTATCAATGTGTATGATTGCTTGAGTCGATTTGATATTGCAATGACGGCTCACTTCGATTGTTGCCTGTTCGGCTTGGTCCAATATAAGTGTAATCGTTTTTTCATAATTGACGATATTGATTTTCAGCCATTCGGTTTGATTGACCAGCGTTGCCCCGGTTATTTCAATACCAGTACTGTCAAGCGGCAGGGGACAATTCAAATGTTGTTTTCTTAATGAGACCGTGATATTAATGGTATCGCCAATCAAACCAGATGTTGTGTCCGGGTAAATATTAATAACACATGCCTGAGTTATTGATACGATTATACTTAGTAATGCTAAGGTTGTAATAAGTTTCACTATATGCTCCTTATATTATCCATAATACTATTAATTAGACTCTCATTTGCTGAAAAGGTTGCACGGGTTTATGACCAGAACATCCAGATAAAAAGGCATGACGCAACAACCGCGGCTAATGAGAATGGTAAGCCGACTTTGGAAAACTGGAGAAAACTTATTTTATAACCGTTTTTCTTTAATAGACCAGTCGCAACGATATTTGCTGACGCACCAATCGGCGTGATATTACCACCGACGGTCGTGCCTAAAATCGTACCGAATAATAATAAATATACCGGATAATTATAGGCTTGTGCGAGCGGCGTGATAATGCCGACCAGTGCCGCAAAATAAGGAATATTATCAACAAAACCAGATATAAAAACCGAGAATAAGACCAGCACTAAAAATGTAATAATCAGATTACCCCCAGTAAAACGACCAATCGATACTGCTAATGAATTGATGATACCGACATCTTTTAAAGCACCGACCAGACAGAAAATACCGGCTAAGAATATCAGGGTTGACCAATCCGCATCTTTGAAAACTGAATAGGTTTTGACTTTTTTGGTGGCCAGACTGTATATGATGGCAAGAAAAGCATAACCAATGCAAATCAGTCCGTTGATATTGCCAATCTGATTTTTAAAGAACGAAGCAACAACCAAGGAGATAATTAATAAGCCGAGTAAGACGCCCGGCACTAAAGTGATTATTTTCTCGGGTTCGACTTTTTGAATCGGCTGATTCTGGCGTCGAAACATGAGATAGATGACAGCGAGCGAAGCAAGCGCGCCGATCTGAACCGCAAAAAACAGACCGGGTTTTCCCTGCATAAAAAAGAAGTCATTAAATGACATTCCGGTGTGTGCACCTAAAATCATGCTCGGCGGGTCACCAACCAGAGTTGCCGAGCCCTGCAGATTAGCAGACAGGCAAATACCCAAGATAAACGGAATCGGCGAGGCGTTCAGTTTACGGGCAACCGCAAAAGCAATCGGCGCCATAATCAGTGTGGTCGAAACATTTTCAACAAAAGCAGAAAGCAGTCCGGTAAACAGCGAGAGCAAGAGAATTGCCCAGATAAGATTTTTCGAGAAGTCAATCAGACGCTCGGCAAGATAAGCCGGAATTTTCGAGTGAATGAACATTTCAGCAACAACACTGGTACCCCATAAAACGCCCAGAATATTCCAGTTGATGTGCTGGAAAATTTTTAAGGGCGAGAGAATACCGAATAAAATAAGAATCAAAACTCCCAGCCAGACCCAGAGATAACGGTGATGATGGGTGATAATCAAAACCGCATAGACCAGAATAAAAATTGCGGCAGTTACCAATTGGGGAGAGATGGACACTTTTGATTATTCGATTAGGTAGTCAGTCAGAACCTGTTCCATATTATTGGCGACTCTTTTAACAAGTCCGACGCCCGGGGCAAACCATTCTGAGCCAGTATAAGATTCGAGCGAATCATTGATTTGGCAGGTTTCGACAAAATCAATGCGATAGACTTCGAAAAACGAACCAGCCGGCACATTGATATGTTCGATTGCAGGAATAATCTGACGGGTAATCGTCTCTTTGATATAATAAGTGTCACCCAGAACATCTACCGTGTCTGTGAAAACATCAGACCAGGTGCTGCCGATAATAAAGGGCAGTCTATATTGTAATAACCAGGACTGTTGGATTAAGTAATCATTACCACCATAATTGACAGTTCGTAAAGTCAGTTTTTTAACTTCACCCTGGTTTTTCAGCCAGTATTGATTCTCAAAATTTCTGGTCACAATCGTTGCTTTGATATTATTAATTATGGTATCGTTTTTAACTTCAATCACCGTGGCAGTATTGTCAGTCTGATAATGCCAGGTATTGCCATTGGCTAAAGGAAAATAGTCCTGACTGGCACGGAATAAAATCCAGTTTTCATTGTTACAATTAAGATTCAAAACTACTGCCACCGAGACACAGAGAGCACAGAGCATAATCAGGGTTTTGTTTTTCATAGGAGTTTGATTTGGATTCCAACTAATGCTTTTAACACAAATGCGGAGGACGAGATTTGCATTGTTTGCCAGTTACGGCTCTGGATTATCTGGTCAGTGATAAGTGAAGCGGTTAAGCCGGGTTGGATTCGTGTATCTGAAAGTTTATGTTGATACTTAATGCCATAAAGGATCCCAATGCCATAACCTTTTTCTGTATTGGTTTGCATAGTTCGCACTGCACCGTGATAACCAGTGCCGATTTGCCCATACAGTTTTTGTTTATCGTTTGTATAAAAAGGATATTGATATGCTAAGATTACTGAATGCAAGTTTAAATTTTCATTGCCTGAGATTTTGTTGTCAAACTTGGCAAATGAATAACTTAATTCAAGACGGTTAAAATTTGACAGTACTGATAAACTTGCGGCTGGCCGATAAACGGTGCTCAATTGTCCGGCGGGCAGAGTCGGACCAAATGCAACTCCAACCTCAAGCGAATTCACCATTAATATTGAAAACAAGATGCCCGCCAACATAAGTAAATTAATCTATCAGAAGAAAAGATAAATGTCAAGATGATACGATTGAAATACATAGTAACCTGTTAAGATAAATAGATATTTATAATTTTCTAAATTCCCGTTTGTATGGAAATGACAATTCATCTCTTTTAATATTTGATTTTTGATATTTAATCTTTTTTTACACCCGCATCCAGTCCCGTATTTCTACCCGATGTTCTCTCCAACCTCGGTTCCGTAGTCGCGTCCTTATGCGCTTTTCTCCTTATGCGATTCTGGATAACACAAAACCTGCCCGATAAATCACGAACATCCCTGCGAAGAACCTTGCCCAGTTTTGTATTTAACTCATAACTCCAAACTCTTTAACACTAAAACTTTGACTTCGGTCTTGAAGGAGGGGATGGCTCCCCTTGGAAGATAGTTGTTGGTTGTTAGTTGTTAGTCTTTAGTGTGTTAGAAGAAAAAAGAGCTTGACAAATATATTACTGATCAGTAATATTTTCAGTGATGCGATTTTATAAACTAATTATTCCTAAATTAAGTCAGTTACGAAAAAATGCTGATTTAACACAACTGCAAGTTGCTCAGAGAATGAAGTTAAAACCCAAGTCGGGACAAACTTTTATTGCCCGATTAGAAAATGAGTTAATCAAAGCGCCTCGTATAGACACTATCCTGAATTATCTCGACGCAATTGGAGTCAGCTGGATAACTTTTTTCACAGAACTGTCAAACGAGCGGGATAAACAAGAACACGCTCAGATAATGACCAAAGTTACCTTGCCTTCAGGCGTTAGAATCCAAAAGAAATTAGACCGGGATACACGATTATATGAGGCGAAAATCAGACCGCCGCAGAATTTCTATACCAAAGTAGATATGGAACTGGTAAAACAGAAGATTACACTCAAAGTCCTGAAATATCTAAATACATTAAGAGTAGATGAAAAACTGATACCACATTATCTTGAATTTGCTCATAAAGTAATTACGGTCGATAAATACGCACCGCTGATTAAAGAATATAATATCTCAGGCGTATCAAAATCCTATTTAACCGAGATTATGAACATTGCCTTAAAAATTGAGCATACCGAAGAGAAAAAAGTTCAGGCGCAAAAGCCAATCACCAGACAAAAAGTAAGAGATATGGCACATAAATATGTCCAGGCAAGAATCAAACTGGTACCGGTTGAAAATGCGGTCAACCGTTTGCTTGTCGAGCACAATCTTTCTCAAAGCGCCTATTATACTGGCTATATGAATTTTGCCAGAGAATGTTATCGTGTCATTAAAAAATATCAAGGTAAAGATGACTTGATTCTGAAGCAAAAACTTGTTAACCTGTATCGGGTTTATACAGAGCAAGGGCTGGATAAAGAGATTGCAGAGAAGATAAAACTAACCGTGCTGAAATTGTATAATGTGGAAAATAAGAATTGACAAACTCAACCGGTTGTTTATAATACAGAAATACTTAAAAACAAATTGAAAAAGTATCGAACAAAATTTATAATGAATACAACTCATAATAGCGGATTAACAAAAGAATGAAGTATATTGTTTTAATAAAAAAGTTGAAAGAGAAAGAAACATATTATATCAACAACTGATTTTATATAAATGATTGATTTGAAAAAACTAAAGATTAATTTTTGAGTTACTATTGTTAAAAAAATTCTTATAGAAGGAGTCATATTATGATAAGAGTGTCATCTGAACCAATTAAGCTTAAAGATGTTCTCGAGGGAAATTATTATACAGTTCCTTTATATCAAAGAGAGTTTTCTTGGGAAATTGAAGAAGTTTCTGATTTGTTTCATGATATATTTGATGCGTCAGAGGAACATTTTTTTGGAACTATTTTGTTAGCTCAAGAAAGCGATGGAACAAACCGGTATGAAATTATCGATGGCCAACAAAGATTAATGACATTATTACTCTTATTATCTGCTATTCGAACAATACTTATTGAAGAAAGCAAAAAAAGTAATAAACCAGATGAAATATATAATAAAGGCTTAGAGCAATTATTGTTTAGCATACCGACAACATTTGCCCCTATCGCTACGAATACAAGTTTTGAACCAAGATTTAAAGCAAATAAACGAGATCATAATCTTTTTTGCACCGTCATCAAAGGAGGGGAACCTCAACCTACAAAATCCTTAAAATCACACCTTAAAATTGCTGCTGCTTACAATTATTTATACGATAATATCAATAGTATGAAAATAAAAGAGGGGATATCAGCAATACATAAATTTCTTGATAAAATTATTCTCAAATCTAAATTTATAAAAATGACAACAGAAAATAATGCAGATAAAGTGCTACTATTTAAAGCACTTAATGCTAGAGGATTAGAACTAACAAAAGCTGACTTAGTTAAAAATGAAATATGCAGACATCGAAAGAATCTAGAAATTGAAGAAGCAATTGAATTATGGGATGATATCAGAGTAACTATCGAACACGCGGGAGCAAATATTGACAATTTTCTTTATCATTACATCAATTCGTTAGAAAGAGCGAATGATATCAGAAAAAAAATAGCTGAAAATCGAAGTAGTCAACAATCTGACAAAATCTATTATCCGCCCATACCAGAAAAATATCTTTTTGATGCATATGAATATGAATTAAAGAATTCCACAGATACAAGAATTTTTCTTAATGAGATAAAAGAAGCTTCTGGACATTATAGCAGTTTTGCAAAACCACCTAAAGACGCATATCATCTTCTTGCATTAAAGGAACTGAATGCTTCACGATGTTATCCATTATTATTACATGCAAAGCGAATTTTAAGTGAAAAAGACTTTAAAAAATTATGTTTAGCGATAGAAATACTCACATTTCGACATAGTACAATAATTCAAAGAGATGCGAAAGAACTTGAAACATTTTATTATCAATTAATTGAATTACTGAAAACAAATCAAAGCCTACACTTATTATTAGATAATATAAAAAAACATGCATCTGTTACTAACGATGGTTTATTCAAGCAAGCTTTCCTAACAGCATCACCTAAAATATCTGTTTCGAAATTTATTTTACATAAAATAATATCATCAATGGAAGAAAGTGTTGATATAAAACAAGATATTCATTTAGAACATATTATGCCACAAACTCCTTCTGGCGAATGGAAAAAACTTGCGGAAACAGAAGAAAATCAAGAGAAATATAAAGAATATTTAAACCGCTTGGGCAATCTAACAATCATATTAGATCGATGGAATAGAACAATGTCAAACAAAGACTATGTTGAGAAAATTCCTTTGTATGATAAATCACGAATAACTATTACAAAAGAAATTCCTACAAAATGGAAAACTTGGAATTATAAAACAATTGATGAACGACAAGAGTTTCTTTATGAATACGCTAGTAAGATTTGGACTGCTGATAAAATAAAATAATTTTTGTAATATATTTAATATCGAATTATGTATGATAAATTTAAAATTAAGGTAAATTTTTACATGCAGAAATCGGTGAACCGGTCGGCTGTCCGAAATGCCATGCGTGGGGTGTGCATAATTTTGAACTAATCTAACAAAAATTTAACCACGGATTAAGCGGATTCAACTGATTTCTATAAGAAGACCAAGAAACCAAGAGAAATCTTTCCTGTATTCCTGGCTTCTTTATAAATATTTGTGTTAATTTCGTGACTTTCGTGTTTTCGTGGTAAAAAATCTGTGTAATCCGTGTAATCTGTGGTTAGATCTTATTTGCTTGACATAGGTAAAATACCGATTATAATACTTTGAGGTGAATAATGGAAACAAAAATCGAAGAAAAGAAACTTTATACCTTGATAAAAAAAGCGGTTGACGAAGCATTAAGGGATAATCTCAAAAAGATAAAACTTTCAATGATTCCTTGTTGTGACGATGAAGAAATAAAGGAAATAAAATCTATTTTTGGTTCTCCTGCCAAATACAAGAATCAAAAATGCACTGCAAGGAAATTGTAAGTGTGGCAGTACGCTTTTAGTAAAGATGCAGAAAAATCTCTAAAAAATATACCGTCAAAAACCGTAAGCGTTATCCTTCAAAGAATAAAAAATATTGGTGATTGGTTAGATGATAAGAAAGAACTGGTCGCTGATATCAGAAAATTACATGGAGAATGGGAAGGTTTTTTCAGACTGCGTATCGGCAGAATAAGAGTTATTTTTAGTATTGATGAAGAAAATGAAATAGTTAAAATCCACGACATCGGCTCTCGCGGAGACATTTATAAATAAATTTTCCTTCATTGGCGTGCATAACATCGAACTAATCTAACGAAAATTTAACCACGGATTAAGCGGATTCAACTGATTTCTATAAGGAGACCAAGAAACCAAGAGAAATCTTTCCTGTATTCCTGGCTTCCTTATAAATATTTGTGTTAATTTCGTGACTTTCGTGTTTTCGTGGTAAAAAATTCTTACAATCTGTAAAATTCGTAGTCTGATTTAAGGCAAATACACTTGACTGAACTATTCTTATGTTATATTATAAAACAATGCTAATTAAGATTATTAACGAAAAGATTTCTATTCAAGAATTACAGAAAATTGCTGAGGAATCGTTTGGTGAATTAGTTAAAGCAGTGGTTGATATTGAAAAAGGGATTATGGCAATCGGTGGTGAATTGCATGCGGACGAAGAAGCGGTTTTGATAGAACAGGGTTCTTCCCAAGAAAAATTATGGGGTATTAATATTTATCCATATAAAACTAAAGAAGAACTGGTTGAGTTTGATTCAATGATAAATATCCGCCCTTCAGTCGGTAATCGCTCGCGAGGTGTGGATAATCCTCAAATCAGAGAGAAAATTATCAATATCGTATATTCGTTAGTCAAATAAAGTATGGCATATATACATAAAAGTTTAGCATCAGGCCGCTGGCAGAAGTTATCGCTGATGGAACAACTTGCCAATATCGGTGCTGAAATTGGTCGTGCTATGTCCTGGCAGGTAAAAGGTGATACTATGACAAGTCAGAGAGCAATGGAACGGGGTCTTGAGCTTTTTGACTTGACGATTGCTGATAAACGCTGGCGACACCGGCTTAAAGAGATTTCCCGAATGCGAGAAGTTGTCTGTGATTTTTTTTATGGCAATAATCAATATCAATCAACCCCCGAATCGATTGATAAATATTTTCTCATTTTCGCATTTGCCGCGAGAATTCGTAAATAATATCCTTTAATTTACTTCGTGTAATTCGTGTCATTCGTGGTAAAAAATCTGTGTTTTATTCTCTTTTCTCGCTTGACATTTGGATATCTGTTACATAGAATACTGAGATGGAATTTATTGCCGATTTGCATATTCATTCTAAATTTTCCCGTGCCACCAGTGGTGATATGGTTATTCCAAAAATTGCCCAAGCTGCTAAAGAAAAAGGTATTTCCCTGGTTGCGACTGGTGATTTTACGCATCCAGCCTGGCTTGAGATGCTGCGTAACGACTTGTCAGAAAATGGTGATGGTCTGTTTAAGTATGAAGATACAAATTTCATCCTGACTTCAGAAGTCAATAATATCTACTCGAAAAACGGGCGGTTACGCCGGCTGCATAATATCATCTACGCACCGAGTTTTGACGAAGCCGAAAAAATCAATGGTTTTTTAGGTAAATACGGCAATCTGAAATCAGACGGCAGACCAATTCTGAGTCTGGATTCGAAATTGATGCTCGAAAAGATTCTCGAAATCAGCCCGGAAAGTTTTGTCGTACCGGCTCATATCTGGACTCCCTGGTTTTCCGTGTTTGGCTCCAAATCCGGTTTTGATTCGATTGAAGAATGTTTTGAAGACTCGACCAAAGAAATCTTTGCCCTGGAAACCGGTCTTTCATCTGACCCGCAGATGAACTGGACTTTATCCAAACTGGACCGCTATTCCTTAATTTCAAATTCTGATGCTCATTCGCCGTCAAGATTGGGTCGGGAAGCCAATGTGTTCGGCAGTTATTTGTCATTCAAAGAATTGAAACAGGTGCTCAAAACCAAAGACCGCAAGCGGTTTTTATATACAATCGAATTTTTTCCAGAAGAGGGTAAGTATCATTATGACGGGCATCGTAATTGCAATGTAGCTGTGTCGCCTGAAGAGTCGATGGCGCACGATGATTTGTGCCCGGTCTGCGGTAAACAATTAACGATTGGCGTGTTGCATCGGGTGCTTGTATTAGGGGACAGAAAATTGGGATTTGTACCGGATAATGCGATTCCGTATAAGAGTCTGGTGCCGTTAGAAGAGATTATCGGCGAAGCGCTGAATGTCGGACGGGATACGCTGACCGTAGAAAAACAATATAAGAAACTGACCAGTGAGCTTAATGGCGAGTTTAATGTCTTGATGTATGCGCCGATTGATGATATTAAAGCAAATAGTGACGAACGGATTGGACAGGCAGTTGAATTGATGCGCGCCGGTAAAGTGCAGATTAATCCTGGTTATGACGGTGTTTTTGGCAAGGTCGGTATTTTTTCGGCTAAAATCGACAATCAGCCGCAGTCAATGATTAGTGATAGTGATAGTCAGATGAAACTGTTTTAGAATAATATGAAATCCCGCACCTATTCTCAAACACACTATAGTAAAATTAATAACCAAATGTTTTGCTTATGCAATCTCAAGAATAGGTGAGGGATGAAAAATTTGTGGGCGCCCTGGCGCATTAAGTATATTGAAGAGAGTTATCTGGTTAAAAATAAGAGCAAGCATACCGGATGTTTTCTGTGCGTAAAGAAATCAAAGACGGCGGATGAGAAAAATTTGATATTAAAACGGGGCAGATACGGATTTGTGATTATGAATCATTATCCGTATAATGCCGGTCATCTTATGATTGCACCGTATCGGCATATCGGTGACCTGGAAAAAATCCGACCGGCTGAAGCAAGTGAATTATTCTTATTAGTACAGCAAAGTATTGTAGCCCTGAAAAAAGCATATCATCCGGACGCATTTAATATTGGCATGAATCTGGGCATTGTCGCTGGTGCTGGAGTGCCGGGTCATCTGCATATTCATCTGATTCCGCGCTGGTCCGGTGATACCAATTTTATGCCGATAGTTGCCGAGACTAAAGTCATCAATGAAGAGTTAAAAGTAATGTATCATAAACTGAAGAAACACTTGAGATAAATTTTATGGCAAAAATAAAAGCAGTGATTTTTGATTTGGACAATACCCTGGTCGATTTTATGAAGATGAAAGATGCTGCGATTGATGCTGCCGCAGATGCGATGATTGATGCCGGTTTACCATTAAAGAAAGAAGTGGCAGTTCAAAATATTAATGAAGTATATCAGGAAAAAGGTATTGAATACCAGTCTGTATTTGACCATTTTTTAATGAATGTGACGGGCGAGGTCAATCCGAAAATTCTTGCCGCAGGCGTGATTGCCTATCGCCGTGCCCGGGAAAGCACTCTGGTTTCATATCCGCGGGTTACGATAACTCTTTTGGAATTGCTCAAACGGGGATTGCGGTTAGCGGTCGTTTCTGACGCACCGCGCCTGCAAGCCTGGCTGCGTCTGGGTGGTCTTAATATTCATAATTATTTTGATGTTGTCGTCACTTTTGACGATACCAATAAGCGCAAACCCGATGCCGAGCCGTTCCGAAAAAGCTTAGAACTGCTCAATCTTAAACCAGATGAAGTAATAATGGTCGGTGACTGGCCGGAGCGGGATATTGTCGGCGCTAAATTATTAGGAATGAAAACGGTTTTTGCCCGTTACGGTGATACTTTTGGTACAAAAGTCTCGGGCGCGGATTGGGATATTGACGATATCTATGATTTAATCAAGATAATTGATAACGAAAATAAATAATTATTATGGCGATTTTCGGAATTGGTATTGATTTAGTCGAGGTAAGTCGGATAAAAACAGCCATTGAAAAGTATGGTGAGCGGTTTAAAAAGCGGATTTTTTCTGCAAGTGAACAGTCGTTTTGTGAATCCCGAAACGGAAAATATTTATCTTATGCGGCACGCTTTGCCTCCAAAGAAGCGTTCTCCAAAGCACTCGGTACTGGTCTGCGCGGCAAAATTTCCTGGCTCGATATTAATGTAGTTGATAATGAATATAGTCCACCCCGGCTGGAAATTAGCGGCCGGGCTCAAAAAATACTGGGAAACCGAAAAACCTTGCTGAGCATAACCCATACTGAAAGTTATGCCTCGGCAGTCGTGCTGATTGAGGAATAGTATGAGAAAATATAAGTATTGGTTATTTTTATCAGTTACCGGATTATTTATCTTCTTCGCAATCAGCTGCCCCAAAACGGCACAGCTAACAAAAGACCTGAGCGCACCGGCATGGCAGGACGGCGAAAAAACATATTATGACATAATCATGAATGACGAAATTATTGGCGGTGCCCATTATACGATTTTTCTCGATATGAATGTCGATATGCCGGTGTATATTCTGCATCTCGTAACCACAACCGAACCGCCTTATGACTATTTTTACGACACATCGGTTGTCTGTTTTCGCCGTGATGATTTTACTCCAGTCTGGGCTTGGCGTAAAGTAGAATCTGATATGGGTTATAGTATTGTTACAACCCGCTATAGTGAATCTGAAGCAGAAATATGGAAGGAAACGATTGATGGTAACGAATCGTTTGAAGTTAGACATGATTATCCTTTTTATGATAATGAAATGGTACTGACATTGCTTAGAGCGTTACGCTTTCAGAGAGCGCGACGATATCAGCTTGATGTAATCGTGCCCATGACTTTAGAAAAAATCACCAATACGGTAAGACGGATAAGTAAAGCGACGGTTAAGACATCAGTTGGTTCGTTTGAATGCGATAAAATTCAACTGCGGTATCATAACCGGACATACTATATTTTTTATGAACGAAATGAACCACGGCGGTTGATTCGTTATCAGGAAAAAAATACTAAGATTGCATTAGAATTATCTGAAGACTAATGAATTTCAATTTCTTCTTTACAAAACAGATTAGCCGAATAAATCCTGCAGGTTATTATTGTTGGTTGAAAATCTAACTAGTCCGCAGCAGGGGGCGCCGGAACATCAGTGATTTCCGAACGCTTGAGCAGTTCAGCAATTTTATCTAATAAGATTTTGTTATCGAACGGTTTGGTAATATAGGCATCGCAACCAGTTTCTTTTGCCATTAATCGGGATTCTTCACCGCTGCGGGCAGTAAACATAATAATCGGAATTTCTTTATACGGGTCGTAATTTTTTAACAACCCGCACAATTTGAAGCCATCGATTTTGGGCAACATTACATCTAAAATAATCAAATCTGGTTTGGTTTGACGCAGCTGCTCAAACATCTGCATACCGTCGGTTACAACGATAACGCTGTAATCGTTTTGCTGTAATCGGAATTTTACAAGCTCACCGAGATTGACATCGTCTTCGACAATCAATATTGATTTCACAGATTTAACTTGTATAAAACATGCGTGTTATTTTATCGGCAAGGCGAAATGAAATGTGGCGCCTTTGCTCTTATTAAAAGATGCCCAAATCTTACCTTCGTGCAATTCAATGATATTCTTAGCAATCGTAAGTCCCAAGCCTATACCTCGGATTGGAATTGGTGCTTTGATACGCTCAAATTTTTTAAAGATACGGGTTAGGTCCTGTTTCGATATTCCGGGTCCAGTATCAGAGATAGTGGTTTCTAAATATTTTAATTTAGAGTTTAAATGTTGTTTGCGGTATTCAATATCTCCCGGTTTAATTTGCCGAGTTTGGATTGTAATAGTTCCTTTCTCCGGTGTAAACTTCAAAGCATTATCAATCAGATTGGCAATTGCGTCATACAGCCGGTCACGGTCAATGATTACAGTCGGAGAGTTATGAAGACAATTGGTTTTGATATGCATCTCTTTCTTCTGAATCGTAAAACTCTGGCTGTCTAATACTTGATTGATAATAACTTCAATCTTGGTCGGTTCGAGATGCAACTGGAGTTTGCCTGCTTCTATAATTGATACCTTTAACAGATTATTTACCATCCGAACCAGGCGATTAGTCTCTTCCCGTGCGATTAATAAAATTTTTTTACTTTTCGCATCAAGTTTTAAATAATTAAGGTCAGATAATAATGAGATTGCCTCTTTGATAGTAGTAATCGGAGTTTTTAATTCGTGAACAACTGTTGTTATTAAATCAGTGTGATTTGACGCGTTGTTTTTTGCATTTCGGTGTCTTTTTAAGCTTACCATATATCAATACATTTTAATTAATTATTCAAACATGTCAAGGATGTTACATATATCTTTCAGTCGAATGATAAAGTTACAATAAAAGAAAATCGGGGCTTGACTCAGTAGATTTTTGAGATAGAATTTTATTTGTGGATAAAGCGATTTTTACGATATCAGGTTTACGGGGTATTGTCGGTCAAAATTTAACCCCTGAGTTAATTACGAAATATGCAGTAAAATTTGCCCTGTATCTGAATGGCAAAAATGTTGCGGTTGGTCGGGATACGAGAACTTCAGGACTCGCCTTATTACACAGTGCGATTGGTGGATTTCTTTTTACCGGTTATAATGTCTATGATTTCGGTATCTGTCCAACACCCGCAATCGTCATGATGACTAAAAAATATAATCTTGACGGCGGTCTTCAGATAACCGCAAGCCATAATCCGGAAAACTGGAACGGACTTAAATTTATTTCATCCAAAGGCAGATTTTTCTTTGCCTCAGAAATCGCTAAATTTCAAACAGTCATAAATAAACACGTTTCATTCGATTTTAGTCATCGCAAACAACCAAAACTGGTTACGTGTAATATTATCGACGAGTATTTAGATAACATCGTCAACTCAAAATATTTTAAGAATATGCCGAATCGTAGATTTAAAGTCGGTGTTGACAGTTGTAATGGTGCGGCAGAACAAGCCGCCGTTAGATTGGTAAAAATGCTTGGCGGGATTCCGGTATCATTAAACAAACCGACGACCGGATTTCCCCGTGCGCCAGAGCCAAAACAAGAAAATTTAAAAACACTCTCCGCTTTAATCAAAAGAGAAAAACTCGATTTTGGTATTGCGTTTGACCCGGATGGCGACCGCTTTGCCTGTGTTGATGAATTGGGCGTTCCACTTTCTGAAGAATCTTCAATCTTATTGGCTTTACTGTTTGTGCTAAAGCAACAAAGAGGTGCGGTGGTTGTTAATAATTCAACAACCATGGCAGTTGATGATATTTGTAAGCAATATAAAGTCCCCCTTTATCGCTCAAAAACCGGCGAAGCAAATGTTGTCGAGAAAATGCAGGAAGTAAAGGCATTGATTGGCGGTGAAGGAAATGGCGGTGTCATATTTCCTGCCATAAATAACACACGAGATGCTTTGGTGGCAACTGCGATTTTAACGAAACTTCTTGCCCGAGAAAAACAACCGCTGTCGGTTATAAGAAAAAGCTTACCGCAATATTTTATGCTTAAGACTGCGATACAAAATTATCGTGAGAATTGGCAAAAAATCGCGATGAAGTATCTTACCTCTGCGTATTCTGTAAAATTTAATTATCAAGACGGATTAAAAGCAGTTGGTGATGATTTTTGGATTCTGATTCGCAAATCAAATACCGAACCAATTATTCGTGTCATTGCCGAAAGTAAAAAATTGAACCTAACCAAGCAATTGATTCAGAAAACCATTACAGCAATTAAGAAATAGTATATGTGCGGGATTATCGGTTACATAGGAAAGAAAAATATTAATGAAGTCATTATGCGGGGGCTGGAACGATTAGAATACCGCGGTTATGATTCATGTGGTATCTGTGTTGTTCAAGATGGCAAGTTATTAACTAAGAAAACTGAAGGGCGATTGCAAAAACTGAATGCACTGCTTCTGAATAAACCCTTTACTGGCAATGTCGGAATTGGCCATACCCGGTGGGCAACGCATGGTGCACCGAATGATATTAATGCTCATCCCCAGTTTGATTGCGCACAAAAAATTGCAGTTGTGCATAACGGTATTATTGAGAATTATCAGACCTTAAGGCAGTGGCTGATGAGCCGCGGTCATAAATTTGTTTCAGAAACCGATACTGAAGTCATTCCACACCTGATTGAAGAACATTATGATGGTGATTTGCTGCGCGCAATACAACATACCTTGAAATTACTTGAAGGTACTTATGGATTAGCCATTGTCTCAAGTTATGAACCGAACAAATTGTATGTAGTCAGAAACGGCAGCCCTTTAATTTTAGGAATTTGTTCAAATGGCGAATTTATTGTTGCTTCAGACGCAACTGCAATTATTGATTTGACCAGAACTGTAACATATCTTGCGGATGGGGAAATTGTAGTTCTTGAACAAGGAAAACATAAAATCACAAATTTAGCAAACGAGAAAATCGAAAAAGAAACTGAAGAAGTGCTTTTAGATTTAGCTGAGATAGAAAAGGGTGGTTTTCCCCATTTCATGCTCAAAGAAATTTTTGAGCAGACCGAGACGATTACTGATGCGCTGCGCGGGCGTATTATTCTAAAGCAAGGACTGGTTCGTCTCGGTGGACTGGATACAGTCATCAAAACTCAAGAAAAAGAAATCAAGGCATCTGATTTTTTAAGCAGAACCGACCGGTTTATTATTTCTGCATGCGGAACATCCTGGCACGCTGCATTAGTCGGTGAATATCTTTTAGAATCATTTGCCAAACTGCCAACCGAAGTTGAATATGCTTCAGAATTACGTTACCGCACTATGCTTGCCGTACCGAACACAGTTATGTTTGTAATCAGCCAATCTGGTGAAACTGCCGATACCATAGCAGTTTTACGAAAAGCAAAAGAAGTAAAGATACCGGTTTTGGGAATTGTTAATGTCGTCGGTTCGAGCATTGCCCGTGAGACTGATGCCGGTATTTATCTACATGCTGGTTCAGAAATAGGAGTCGCGTCAACCAAAGCTTTTACATCACAGGTTGTCGTGCTGACATTGCTCAGTCTGTTTTTAGCAGAAAAACGGCAAACCCTGAGTGAATCCATACGCGTCGAAATAATCAATGCTCTTGAAAATATTCCACAACAGGTTAAAGAGATATTATCGCGGCAGGATGATTTGAAACGGATTGCCAAAGAATATCACAAATATAATAATTTTCTCTATTTAGGCCGCGGGGTTAATTTCCCGGTTGCACTGGAAGGAGCTTTGAAACTGAAAGAAATTTCATATATCCATGCTGAAGGTTACCCCGCCGCAGAAATGAAACACGGGCCGATTGCCCTGATTGATAAGAATATGCCGGTCGTGGTTATCGCAACTGATACGGATGATTTGATTTACCAAAAAGTTGTCAGTAATATCGAAGAAGTGCGGGCGCGGGGCGGCAATATTATTGCGATCGCCACGGAAGGCAATCAAGAGATGAAAAATCTTGCCACTGAAGTTATCTATGTTCCCAAAACACACGGCTATTTAACACCGTTGTTAAATGTTATTCCGTTACAGCTTTTGGCATACCATATTGCGGTCCTTCGCGGCTGTGATATTGATAAACCCCGGCATCTTGCCAAATCCGTTACCGTCGAATAATTAAGTTTTTACCAGAGAAAAATTATTACAGTTCCGATTACCGCAATGATAGTTCCGAATACCGACTGTAAGGTGACTTTTTCCTTAAACAGATAATGGGAAACCGGTAATAAAATAATTGGCGGCAAAGCCATAATTGTTGAGGCAATGCCAATCGGTGCCCATTTAATCGCATTCATTGACATCCAGATACCTAAGAACGGTCCGCAAAATGCACCCGCGGAAATGATTAGAAATATTTTTTTATCGGCAATCTTTTTGATTGTTGTTTTTGCTTTACCGGTTATGAGAGTTATGAACCAGATGACTATGCTGGCAATAAAAACGCGTATCAGGGTTGCGGATAGACCAGAAAAATTATCATATAATCCCTTTTTCGCAATTATCAATCCGGTTGCCTGGCCTAATGCACCGCCAAGACCGCATAACACGCCGATTAGAAACTGTTTTTTACTGATTTGGATGGAACTCCGCTTTGTTAAGACTACTAAGATGATACCGCTCATGGTTAAGATTATTCCGATTATATTCACAAGCGACAAAGTTTCGGCAAGAAAAATCCAGGCGAATAATACGCTAAGGATTGGCACTAAGGTCATGATGAGCATTGATAAATGAGGACCAATCAAAACAAATGCTTGAAACAAACCAGAGTCACCAAGCACGAGCCCGATAATTCCGGATAGACCGAGCCAGAACCAATGACTGAGACCGGCTGATATGGGCAGTAATTGACCTTGTATAACTAAATGTGCAAGCGATAAGAATAATAGACCGATTAATAATCTGATGCGATTTACAGTAATTGAACCGATATGTCTGGCACTGAGTGTGAAAAATACCGATGTGCCTGACCAGAGTAAAGCAGTTGCTAATGCAGCTAATTGACCTGCCATAATCTATCCGAAAAATACCATAAAGACGCCCGTGATTGCCAGAATAATCGCTGCTGTCCGCATCATGGTTATTTTTTCCTTAAGGATTAATGCGGCAAATATAAAGACAAACACACTCGAAGTCTGGTTTAATGCGGATGCGATTGAAGCTGCAGTATATTTCATTCCAGCCAGCCAGATAATCAATGCCAGATAAGTACCGATAAAAGTTCCGCCAATCGAATAACCAATGCCTTTAATTGTGAAAAGCGAGGATATTATCTGTTTACGGTTGGGAAGAAACATTGTGATTATAAATAAACTGACAAATCCGCCGATGAGACGGATTTCGGTTGCCCATAATAATGGAGTTACACCTAACTGCGGTTTGATTAAAATAATGCCGACGGCAGTCGATGCATTAGCTAAAGTCCCTAATAAAATGCCGATAAGAAGGTTCCGGCGCGTGATATGGTCAATATGTTTTAAACGGGTTGTTAAAAGCACTGCCAGCACAATCAGAATTACCCCGAAAATCTGGACAAGAGCTAAACTTTCTTTTAGAAAAAGCACGGATAAGATAATGATAAAAGGACTGTAGGTGCAGGCAACAATCGCATTCAAACTTGCGCCGATTCGATTTAAACTCATAAAAAACAGAGTATCGGCAATTGCCATACCCAGAATACCGCTTAATAAAAAAATTAAATACTTACTGACCGGAAAGGCAATAAACAACGACTCGCCGAAAATCATCATGGTCGGCAGAATTAGAATTAGCGCGAGCAGATTTTTAAACAGGTTTAATGCAATCGGATGCACGGTCTCGCCGCTTTTTCTGAATAGAATAACCGCAAATGCCCAGATAATCGAACTGAGCAAGGCTAAGGTCTGTCCTAAATATGGATATGAGAAATTCATGCTATTTGAGATATTGAGATAAACACTTGGTTAATGTGTAAAATTCATCAACTGAAAAATCCTGGGCGCGTTTAAATAAATCCAATTGATTGATTTGCGTCAACTCGTTTTTATCTATGCCTAAAAACATGGAAAGATTATTCAAGATGGTCTTACGGGGCTGTCGGAATGATGTGCCGACAATTTGAGAAAAAGCTTGAAAATTAATATCTGCAAACTTGGTCAAAGTCCGTTTCTCAATCAAGACGGCGGTTGATACTATTTTCGGCGATGGTTTAAATACAGATGCAGGTAATGATAATATTTTTTTTCGTTTGGTGAAAAAATCGAAAAGGACTGTATATATCGAATAGCCGGATTGACCAGGTAATGACAGAAGCTTATGGGTAAATTCGCGCTGCGTGACGACTATTGATAAAGTCCAGGTATTTACATTATCTATTAACAGAGAAAGAATGTGGGTTGAAATGTTATAAGGAATATTACCGATGATTTTTATATCATCGAATTTGTTCCAGTTAAGTTGCCGAATATCCTGATTAATGATTTCGATATTATTGTATTGTCGGGTGTTTTCTCTTAAAACCGGGATGAGCCGCGCATCGATTTCTACGGCATAGACTTTTTTTGCCTGGGCGCACAGCCGGGTCGTCAGAATTCCCAGTCCAGCACCAATTTCTAAGACCTTGTCATTATTTGTAAGTTGTAAACCTGATACTAATTTATCAGCTATTTTATCAGAGACAAGAAACGATTGACCCAATGACTTTTTCGGTTTGAAACCAGTTGGGAATTTCATTTAGTCTTTGCCACACAGACACAAAGGCACAGAGTTTAGATTCTGAATAGAGTTTTGGTATTTCGAGTTGTGATGTGGGCAAGGTGTTCGAATGGGCAGTTTCTTAATTGAGCGACGGTTTGAGCTGTGTATTTTACATAGGCAGGTTCGTTTCGTTTACCGCGCATTGGCACTGGTGGTAAATAGGGAGCATCGGTTTCTATTAAAATTCTGTCTTCAGGTATTTTTTTGGCAATCTGTTTGAGTTGCGGATTATCATAGGTAATCGAGCCGGAAAACGAGATATAAAATCCCTGTGCAACAGCCCATTGTGCAAATAATTCATCGCCCGAATAACAATGCAAGACACCAGTATAATATTTATGCTCAAGCAAAATTGCCTTCGCTTCTGGATAAGCAGCCCGGATATGGATAATCATTGGCAGTCCCAGTTTTTGAGCAAGGTTAATCTGATTGTGAAATGCTATTTCCTGACTTTCCCGGTCTGAATAATTACGAAAATAATCCAGACCGGTCTCGCCAATTGCCTGTACTTTAGGATTAGCCGACATCTGCTCTAATTTATCCATATCATCATTATGCATACCTTTTGCGTCGTGAGGATGAATTCCGACACTGCAATAAACACCAGGATATTTATCAGCAATTTTAATGGCGGCGAGCGAGTCGTCAATATTGAGTCCGGCGGTCAGTAAATACTTAACTTCATTATCCTGCGCCCGTTGCACGACTTCATCTAAGCTTGCCAGATAGGCGCGGTCAGTTAAGTGGCAATGGGAATCGAATAAAGCCATATTAAATATTAAAAATTAAATATCAAAGATATGATAATATTTTATGAAACCGAACTGCCGGTTTTGATATCTTTATCCAATATCACAAGAGAAATATCCGCACCATCAACTGCAGCCAGGAGCATACCATTGGATTCAACACCGCGGATTTTTGCTTTCTGCAAATTAGCGACCACTACGATATTTCTTCCGATTAGTGTTTCCGGCGCATAAGCCATGCCAATACCAGCAACAATCTGCCGTTTCTCAGTTCCTAAATCAATATCCATCCGAATCAGTTTATCCGTAGCGGCAACACGCTCGGCATTTAGTATCTTAGCGGTTTTTAACTCGATTTTTTTGAAATCATCAAATGTTATTTCCATTTGTTTCTCCTTTTTTACATCTTCTATTTTAACCACAGAGGTCGTAGGGACAGCTTCTTTTTTTGGTTCGGTTTCTGTGGTTGTTTTCTTGCCCAGTTTATCAATCTGGGTATTGATTACTTTTTCTTCAATCTTGGGAAATAAGATTGAAACCGGTCCTAATGTTTTACCGAATTTCGGATTTTGAGCTTCATCCCAGGCTTTGGATTGAATCTGAATCAGTTTTTTTATCTTGTCAGCAGTAAAAGGTAAGAACGGCTCTAAAATAACTGAAAGCGATGCGATAACACGCGCACAAACATTAATCGTCGTATCACATTTATTGCGGTCGGTTTTAAAACTCTGCCAGGGAGCCTGGTAATCAAAATAACGATTGCCCAGATTTGGGAGCGTCATTAGTTCACGAATCGCGTCTTTAATCTGAAAAGGCTCGATTAACTCGCCAACTTTTTTAGTTGTATCTTCGATTTTAATCAAAACTTCATTATCGCTCTCGGTAAATTTGTGATTTTCCGGAATATTACCATTATAATTCTTATTAATAAAAGTCGCAACCCGGTTAATAAAATTACCCAGCACATCCGCAAGCTCATTATTATTTCTTGCTAAGAAATCACGCCAGGCAAAATCAATATCGCGGTTCTCAGGCAGATTAACTGCCAGAGCATAGCGGAGCGGGTCTGGTTCAAATTCTTTTAAGTATTCAGGCAACCAGACTGCCCAGTTTTCTGAAGTGGATAATTTCCTGCCTTCCAGATTCAAGAATTCGTTAGCCGGAATTTCCGAAGGCAAAATATAATCACCATGCGCAAAAAGCATTGCCGGCCAGACCATGGCGTGAAATACAATATTATCTTTACCAATAAAATGCACCAGTTTGGTTTTCGAGTCGAGCCAGTAATCTTTCCATAAATCGGGTTTGCCTTTTTTCTCTGCCCATTCTTTGGTCGAAGAGATATAGCCAATCGGCGCATCAAACCAAACATACAGGACTTTATTCTGGGCTTCTTTTAACGGCACCTTTACACCCCAGGTCAAATCACGGGTAATTGCCCGGTCTTCCAGACCTTGGGCAAACCATCCTTGGCAGAACTTTTTAACATTATCTTTCCAATTAGTTTTCTCGCCAATCCACTTTTTCAATGTATCCTGAAACTGGCTTAACTTGAAAAAATAGTGCGTGGTCTTAAGTTCTTCAGGTTGCGCTCCACAGGTTTTGCATTTTGGTTCGATTAAGTTAAACGGTTCGAGCCAGCGACCGCACTTCTCACACTGGTCGCCGCGGGCTTTGTCATTTTCGCAATGCGGGCAGGTACCGGTAACATAGCGGTCAGCTAAAAACATATTACAGGCATGGCAGAAAAACTGGCTGATGGTTTTGGGATAAATAAATCCTTTGTCATAAATCCTGGTAAAGAAATCTTGGGCAGTTTTGTGATGAAGTGGAAGCGAAGTCCGGGAATAATTATCAAAACTGCAGCCGAATTTCTCAAACGATTCTTTAATACTATTATGATATTTATCCACGATAACTTGGGGACTCACTTTTTGCTTGTCTGCAGCAATCGTGATTGGTACGCCATGCTCGTCAGAACCGCAGATATAGATAATATCATTGCCTTTTAGTCTGTGATAGCGGACATATATATCAGCGGGCAGATATGCACCGGCAAGATGACCTAAATGAATCTCGCCATTGGCATAAGGTAAAGCACTGGTTACTAAAATTTTCATTTTTATTCCTGTTCTATATTTAACCACGGATTAACACGGACAAACACGGATTTTTCAATCAGTGTAATCTCAATTTTAATCAGTGTCGTCATTTTTATTAAAATAAATTATGCTGTTTATATCTCAATTGTCAAGAAAATAAATTGTCAGTTAGAATAAAAGAATTATTGCCATGCCTCGCCTAAGCATGGCATGATTGACAAATAGCGAATAAAGTTAATATTAAATGTAATCACCTTATCAATTATAGATAAGAATTTTTATATGTCAACATTATGTGACATTATAAAGTTTTAATATTGTTTCTCTTATCTTCTCGGTTATCTCTTTATCCAGCCCTTGTTCTGTATAAACCCGATGCAGGTTAACAAGTTTTTGCTTCAGAATCAAGTCGTCTTTACCTTGATATTTTTTAATCGCCCGATAGCATTCTCTGGCAAAATTCATATAGTCAGTATAATAGGCGCTTTGAGAAAGATTGTGCTCAACAAGCAATCGATTGACTGCGTTTTCAACCGGTACCAGTTTGATTCTTGCCTGGATATATTTATGTGCCATTTTTCTTGCTTTTTGTCTGGTAATCGGCTTTTGCGCCTGGACTTTTTTCTCTTCGGTATGCTCAATTTTTAAGGCAATGTTCATAATCTCGGTTAAATATGATTTTGATACACCTGAGATATTATATTCTTTAATCAGCGGTGCGTATTTATCGACCGTAATTACTTTGTGGGTAAATTCGAGATAATGCCCAATCAGTTTTTCATCTACTCTTAATGTATTTAGATATTTCAGGACTTTGAGTGTAATCTTCTGTTTTACCAGTTCCATATCGACTTTGGTATAGAAATTCTGCGGCGGTCTGATTTTCGCCTCATATAATCGTGTATCCCTATCTAACTTGCTCTGGATTCTCGGACCTGAAGGCAAGGTAACTTTGGTCATTATCTGAGCGTGTTCTTGTTTATCCCGCTCGTTTGACAGTTCTGTGAAAAAAGTTATCCAGCTGACTCCAATTGCGTCAAGATAATTCAGGATAGTGTCTATGCGAGGCGCTTTGATTAACTCATTTTCTAATCGGGCTATAAAAGTTTGTCCCGACTTGGGCTTTAACTTCATTCTCTGAGCAACTTGCAGTTGTGTTAAATCAGCATTTTTCCGTAACTGACTTAATTTAGGAATAATTAGTTTATAAAATCGCATCACTGAAAATATTACTGATTAGTAATATATTTGTCAAGCTCTTTTTTCTTCTATCTTGCTAACATCTAACAACTAACAGCTAAAATCTATTAACATAGGGGAGCCATCCCCTCCTTCAAGACCGAAGTCAAAGTTTTAGTGTTAAAGAGTTTGGAGTTATGAGTTAAATACAAAACTGGGAAAGGTTCTTCGCAGGGATGTTAGTTATTTATCGGGCAGGTTCTGGATTATTGAGAATCGCACAAACTTAAAAGCAAATACGGACGCGAATACGGAACCAAGGTTGGAGAGTACATCGGGAAGAAATGCGGGACTGGATGCGGGTGTAAAAAAAAGATTAAATATCAAAAATCAAATATTAAAATAGATGAAGTTAAACTTCTATTGGAAGTTTAATTTCTCTGATACTGCCAATCGCAGTAAAAACCAGATATGTTTTGACTATCTGATTGGGGAATAATTCTGAAACTGCTTTTTGATAGATTGTCATCTGATGCCGGTATTTTTCGATTAAATCCGGTATTTCTGATTCAGTAACCGGAAAAGTTTTGTAATCGTAGATATTTATATTCTTATCTTTTATGATAAGACGGTCAATCCGACCGCTGTAAATCAAGGTCTCTTGTTTTAAGACAAAAGCCAGTTCAGCATAACTGTCGGTTTGCGGTAAGATAATCTTTTTAATGTCTGACTTGTTTATCACATCATATTGTCGTTTTATTTCAGTTTTTATGCGTTCAGTATTTTCCTGAGCAAGATTTTTAAGCAGGCATAACCGCTCGGCTTCGAGCGTCATATCCTGGAGTTCGAATTTGAGTTCAGATTTAGAAATCTTTTCAAATATTTTGTGCAGGATATCACCCAAAACAATGTAATCTTGACCGTGTTTGCGCCGGACCTGGCGATATGTTTCCGGGGTTTCTTCAGTAACCGGCTGCCAGATAAGTTCGGGCAGTTCACTGACCGGGTCCAGATGCAGAGTTTTTTCGACCGTTTTGCTTTCGGGTTGTGCTTTTTTGATTTGCATTTCCTGTTCCAGTTCAGTACCAGTAATAATTGATAGACCGGGGATTTTTATCTGGTCAAGTTCATATTTGTTGTCTGCGGTTTGCTTAATCGGCAGAAATTGTTTGAGCCAGTTGAGTCTGTTCTCAATCGTTCTGCCATGCCGTTTTTCGGGTTTATCAATACCGGTCAGAAACAGGGCATCGCGGGCGCGGGTTACGGCAACATAAAATACCCGCTTTTCTTCTTCATAATCCTTATCCTGTTTTTCCTGATAGATTGCTGATTCTTTGCGTAAATCGTTATCCGGTTCATATAAAACCCAGACCGTGTGCTCGTCAACTTCGTCAACAATCACATCGGTTTTGGCATTACCGCCTTTGCCGCCCAATCCGGCATCCAGACCCGTGACAAAAACAATCGGGAACTGGAGCCCTTTGGCAGCATGCACAGTCATGATTTTAACTTCATTTCTGCCTTGAGTATTGACATTTGCCTTGCTTTCCTGTTCGTCTTCTTTTTTGGCAAAATAATCGGCAATCATAAGCGGGTGACAGCTCTCTTTTTCAAGCTCCTGGACAATACTCAGGAATTTTCTGATATTGACGACTCGCTGCGGCTCCCAGAAAGTCTGCCAGGTGTTTTGCGAGTCGAGTATCTTTTCGATAATCTCTGATAAAGGCGTAACTTTGGTCATTGCCAGCCAATGCTCGAGTTTTTGCGCGATGGCTTGATACTGCGGATTGGTTTTGCTGTAGGCAATTAAGCGATGCCATAAGAAGCTTGCGTGGTCAGGTTTGTCTGTCTGGCTCGCAAGCAGGATTTCTTTTTCGGTGAGATTAAACAACGGGCTTTTGAGCAGAAGATAGAGACTGAAATCATCGGTCTTATCGACCAGAAAATTCAGCACTGCCCGCAACAGGCAGATTTCATAGGTATTATAAAATCCGATACCTTTGACGACCACAAACGGAATCTGATATTTGCGCAAAGCGTCTTCATAATAGGCAAGATGGGTCCGGCTGCGCAACAGAATCGTAATGTCTTCATAATGGACCGGGCGGGCTTTTTCGTCTTTGTCATAGACAATCGGCTGGTCAATCAGCGCGGAGATTTTTTGGGCAACCATGTCCGCATCTTTAGTTCTGGCTTCAGACATGTTGGCATCGAGTGAAGCCAGAATAATCTGGACTTGACCCGGATTAGGATTGTTTCGTTTGCATTCAAAATCGATATAACGGGTCATCCAGGCCGGGCTTTGCGGTTCTGGTGCCATGAGCCGGGAAAAGAGATGATTGGAAAAACCGATAATCGACTGGAGACTGCGGTAATTTTCTTTGACTTGCTTGAATTCAAACTGGTCTTTGCTGAGCCGCGACTCGAGATGGGTTTTTGCGCGGTTAAATATTTCCGGGTGGGCATTACGGAACAGATAGATTGACTGTTTGTCATCGCCGACTAAAAATATGGTTGGTTCAATCCCCCGCTCTCTTTTTGCGCCTTCGCCAGACAGCCATTCTTCAGCTAATTTCGAGATGATTGCCCATTGCAAGAAACTGGTGTCCTGAAATTCGTCAACCAGAATATGGTCAGTATGTTCGTCAAAAAGATATAAGATATTGGACCACTCGGGATGATTGGATAAGATATGATAAGTAAGCATTTCCAAATCGGCAAAATCGACCTGATTATTATTTTTCTTGAGGCGTTCAAACTCGCTTAGAAAACGACGGGTAAAGAGATTGAAGGTACTCTGGAACCGGAAATTACTGGTGATGTTACAGATAATCCGGCGGTAATGAGCCATTTTCTGATACCATTCATGCAGGGCCGGGTCGGTCTTTTTGCTTCTCAATGTTTTGCCTGAAGTCAGGAAAGTGTGCTCAATTTCAGCAATGCGATTTTTTAAGAGTTCGGCTTCGGCTGCCGATGCCGGGATGGTGAACGTGAAATCGGGTATTGTTTCCTGAGTTATCGGATTAGCCTGGAGTTCGGAGATAAAATTGGGCAGTTGGTCAAGACCAGGTATTGCCGGTAATTTTGCCCGTTCCCCGGATAGATGAGCCGAATATAAAGAATTCAATAATCCCTGCAAGGTACGCCAGCCTTTGAACTTATTCTCGGTAATCAGTTTGACCAGATTCTGATAATCGGGTGCATTGATTTCCTGCTCCGCGATTTTAAACAGCACATCAGCGATTGACGATTCCTGAAGATAACCGGTATCAGGCAGAACTTTTAAATCCGGCTGAAAACCGGCAATCGTCGCAAACCGCTGGAGCAGCGAGAAACAGAACGAATCAATGGTCTGGATGCGTAACTGCAAAGATTTTGCTTTAAGCAGAATGTATTTCTGGGGATTGGTTTGTTGTAATATTTTAAAGATGCGCTCTTTCATTTCGGCGGCTGCTTTTTCAGTAAAGGTAATGGTCAGAATCCGTTCTGGTTCGACATAATTGAGCAGTTCGATATAGCGTCGGGCTAAACGCTCGGTCTTGCCAGAGCCGGCCGGAGAAGAAACGATCGTGCTTTTGAGCATAAATTTTTTAGTTTTCGAACAAATTCAAATCCGGTTCTTCGAATAACAATTCCGGATTAGGATTTAACCGGTTCGGACAGATTGGAGCATGTTCGCAGTAATTGCAATTGTTAAGATTTACAGGCATAAAATTGAATTTGCCCTGGCGGATATAGCGGATAATCGCTTGTGCATGCTTGAGCGCATGATTGATTAAGTCATTAATGTTTTGGTCCTTTTTAACCAGTTTGATGATTCGGTTATCAACCACCGAATAGATGCCGGCATTAACAACCTGGCTGGTCTTATGTGTTTTCTTGACCAGGAATGCGTATAAAGGCAGCTGAAGATGCGCACCGCTTTCAACCCGGCCAGCCGACAATCCATCTGCTTTGCCGGTTTTATAATCAAGCACCAGGAGTTGTTTGGTCTGAGGATTCTGGTCAAGACGGTCAATCCGGCCGGTAATGGTCATACCCGGTTTGACGCTCGCATGCAAGCGGTTTTCAACGCTGACCGGGACAAATCCCTGTTCGCGTAACTGTTGTTCGTTTTTAACAAACCACGGAATGAAATCAAGAAAAATCTTTTTTGCGACATCAGCCCAGAACCGGCTCAGTTTGTGTTCGGTTAATACGACTTCGAGAATTTTTTCAAGACGGGCGGGAATCTGTTCGACCGGGACCGCGCCGCTTTTATAGAGCCGTTCAAAGACTTGGTGGGCAATGCTGCCCCAGAGCGTTGGTTCGATTTCATAAGCCGGTTCGGCTAATGATTCGATTGCCAGGATATTTTGGAGATAAAACTGATACGGACAATAAGCATAACTTTCCAGTTTGGTAACCGACGGTTTTGATCTGGTGCCGTATTTTTTGTCTAATATCTGCTGGACTTGCCGGTCCTGTGAAAAATTCACGGTTGAGATTAAAGAGAACAAGTCAATCTTATTTTTACGGCCCTGTTCCTGCGCCAGCTGCTCGGGTGAGAAAATTATATCAAACTTGTCGGGTGATTTCGCTTCACCGGTCAAAAACGGCGATGGCAATAAGAGACGGTCCTGGTCAGTATTATAATAAGAGAGAAAAGTATTGACCCGGGCAGTATTGACGAGCCGGAAATAATGAAACCGGGTGCGAAAGAGATGCCGCTCGATTGAAGGCAGGCACAGTTTCTGTTTGAGCCATTCGGGCAGAATCGGGTCAAACCGGGTCGAGCCGGGAAACTTGTCTTCGCTTAAACCGGCAAAAAAGAGACTGTCGCAGTCGAGTCCGCGGGTCTCGGCAAAACCAAGCACCGTAACGCCGCCGAGCGACAGGTCAGGAATGATTTCAATCTGGTCTAAAAAATACTCAAGAATTTTCAGAAAGTCTTCTAACAAAACATTGGTTTCACCGAAATCAGTTTCAAAGCGTTCGAGCATTGCCAGTAAGTTATAGAATTCGTTCTTAGCCGCGATTGTATCTTTTTCCTGGTCGTGATTATTTTCGCACCATTGAAACTGAGCGAGTAATTGTCTTAAACCGTGAGTATATTTGCTGAGACTGTTATTGGGCTGTTTGAATTTTTCGGATAAGACAAGAAAGGTATTGATATCATCCTGAATCTTATTGATTGTTTGAGTTAATAAAGGAGTCGACCGGTATTCATCGGCATAGATTGCCTGAGCCGTCGTGCTCAAGGTTTTCCAGGAACCGGCTGATTTGATAATGCCGGTTTTCTTGGATAAATGATTTATCAATTCTTTGGTCTGACCGGCAAAACGGTTAAAATACGGAGAAGACAGCGCGGCAACCGTTGATAAGCGGGGATAGTTATTGGTAATGGCACGAAGCAGTTCTAAGACGGCAATGATTGGCTGGGTCTGTTTGAGCGATTGACTCGAATAAATGGAATAAGGGATTTGATATTTTTGAAAAGTCCGCTCGACTGCGCTTTCGTACTCGTTGAGACGGCTGAAACAGACGACGGTTCGATTCAGAGAAAGTTTTTTATCGAGAAATGACTTCTTGATATGAGAGGCAATAAACTCGACTTCTTCCTCGAGTGAAGCACAGGCATAGTAAGGGATATCTTTACGAAGTTCGGTCGCTTGAGCAATGATTTCTTCGTCGAGAACTTTCATCCTGCGCAGAAAAGAGAGAAATTCCTGAGGCAGGGCATAAGATTCCGGAGTCCGTTTATCATAGAAGGACAGGGCAAAAACCATTTCGGATTTTTCAATAAGCGCAGCAACGATTTTTTCTTCTAATGCGGTTAAATCGTAAAAGAAACCGTCAAGGATTAAGCGTTTTACCTTAAGTTGGTCAATTACGAGCTGCAGTGATGCGCTGGCAATGTCTTCAGAGTCGAGCCAGTTATTGGATTGTAAACTTTTATGATACTTTGATAATATGTGCAATATGTCCTGAACTTTTTTATAAATATCGTGATTTTCATTGCAGCCGCGGGTCGTAATCTCCTGTAATATTCTGGTTTTCAGTTTTGTGTCAGTCAGGTCAGGCAGATATTGTTTAGTTTCACGAATAAATTCGGCAATCGACTGGGCATAGCCCAAAGAAATTCCCGGCTTCAGTTTCTGAATTAAGAGCGGTTTACAAAAATCAGACAGTTTCTTTTTATCCCGGTTATGTTCATCAAATAGTTCACTGGTGAATTGTTTGATGGTTGCGAATCGAGGCGGAATAAAACTGTTTGACGGTATTAATTTCGTAAAACTGAGCTGGGCGTCCCGGATTTTTCTCGGAGTCGGTCCGATATATAAAATACTGGAAAAGTCATTGCCCGATATATTCTTGATTGTTTTGTTAAAGAGAAATTGGGTCGCACCCTGATAACCAAACGGAACCAGAAAAATTTTACCCTTATGCTCTATTTTATCGACCATCTAATATATTACTCGATTTGTTATTTTAGAGATTTATCTTTTCAATAACAGTTATTCAATAATTTTATACACCACATCATGCTCATGAGCATGGGCAATCACTTTTATGCCGATTGACTGACCGATTTCTGCTTTCGGCACATTCTGATGCTCGATTTGCATTGAATCGACTTTTTGCGTAAAATCAGAAGTATGTCCTTTGACATGAATCGTGTCACCGACCGATAATGAGTCATCGGTCAGCTCAATAATACCGACACTGATTTTACCAAAATAATGGGTTATTTTACCGATTATCTTTTCGGTCATAACTACCTCCATTTTTGCCACGGATAGACACGGATAAAATTATCTTAACCTTTTTTCTTATATCAGTGTTGCTATCGCTACGCTGCGCGTCCATCTGTGGTTTATTTTACGGGTAAACTTTTTCGAGCATTCTTGGATATGGAATAGTTTCGCGGACATGGGGAAGTGCGCAAATCCAGGCTAAAGTTCGTTCCACGCCTAATCCAAATCCAGAATGGGGAAAAGTGCCATAACGCCGGACATCCAGATACCATTCAAATGCCTGTTTGGGTAGTTTATATTCAGCAATTCTTTTTTCAAGGGTTGCCAAATCATCTTCTCTTTGACCGCCGCCAACAATTTCACCATATCCTTCAGGTGCTAATATATCCGCGCCGAGCGCCAGTTTATCGTCATTGGAATCCCGCTTCATATAAAATGCCTTGCACTGAGCCGGATAATGAGTAATCACCAATGGTTTATCATTCAGATTGGACAAGACCGTTTCTTCGTCACCGCCAAAATCATCACCCCATTTGACCGGTTTTGAATTGGCATTCAGTTTTTCTATTGCTTCAGTATAAGTTATACGTGGAAATGGTTTTGTTATCTTTTCTAGTTTTGAGATATCCCGCTCCAATACTTTAAATTGCTCTGGACATTTAGTTAGAACTCTTTCGACAATATACGAGATAAAATCTTCAGCTAAGGTGATAATATCATTCAAATCAGCAAAAGCGACTTCAGGTTCAATCATCCAGAATTCGGTTAAATGCCTGCGGGTCTTGGATTTTTCAGCCCGGAAAGTTGGTCCAAAACAGTATACTTTGTTAAATGCCGCGGCATCTGGTTCATTATATAACTGACCAGACTGGGTGAGATAAGTCTTTTCACCAAAATATTCGACTTCAAAAAGTGTAGTTGTACCTTCCACTGCCGCAGGGGTAAGAATCGGTGTATCAACTAAAATAAATCCCTGATTGTCAAAGAAATCTCGCATTGCTTTGATTAAATGGGAACGAATAGTAATGATTGCGTGCTGGCGACGGGAGCGCAGCCAGAGATGGCGATTAGTCATCAGAAAATCAGTGCCGTGTTCTTTGGGTGAAATTGGATAATTATCTGCCATCTGGATTAATTTTAAATCAGTTGCGATTAATTCATAACCGCCTGGTGCACGGTCATCTTTTCTGACCATACCGGTCACATAGAGCGAAGATTCCTGGGTGATTTTATCGGCTAATTCAAATACTTCTGGTGAGAGGTCTTTTTGAGAAAATACGCATTGAGTCAGACCAGTACCATCTCGCACAATCACAAAGCGGATTTTACCGGACGAACGCTTATTATAAACCCAGCCGGCAAGCGTGATTTGTTTACCGTCAAATTGAGCAATATCTCGTATTAACATAATTTTATTCTATGGCTATTCGGTGAATTGTCAATAGAAACCAAGGATTTCACATATCATCAGTTGGTTATGAAAAACACTAAATATTTCCGAGATAAAGATTATCAGTGTTTTTACTCTTGACCATTGTTAATTTTCAGTTATCATATCAAAAGTGGAAAATAGTTTTCAAAATATAAATTACGATAACTGGAGGATATAATGGATATAAAGAAAATCGGTGTGATTGGCGCAGGAACAATGGGTAATGGTATTGCCCAGACTTTTGCGGCTCATGGTTATGAAGTTGTTTTGATTGATATTGACCAGAAGTTTCTGGATAATGCGATGGCAGGTATTAAAAAGAGTCTTTCCAAAATGGTCGAGAAAGCAAAAATGACCCAGGAAAATGCCGACGCAACTTTGGCAAGAGTCACAACCGGTACTGATTTAGGTCTGGCAAAGGACTGCCAGTTAGTGGTTGAGGCAATTTTGGAAAAAGTTGATATCAAAAAAGATATCTTTAAAAAACTGGACATGCAGAGTTCGCCGGAAACAATTCTCGCTTCAAATACTTCAACAATTTCAATTACAGAAATTGCCGCAGCAACGAAAAGAGCTGACCGGGTGATTGGTATGCATTTTATGAATCCAGTGCCATTAATGCTTCTGGTTGAAGTTGTGAAGGGACTGGCAACGAGTGAAGAGACAACCAATACCGTAGTTGAGTTATCCAAGAAACTGGGTAAAACTCCGGTGGTTGTGAATGACTCGCCGGGATTTGTCTCTAACCGTGTTTTATTGCCGATGATTAATGAAGCGATTTATGCTTTACAAGAAGGCGTTGGTGATAAAGAAGCGATTGATACAGTAATGAAACTGGGTATGAATCATCCAATGGGACCTTTGGCTCTGGCTGATTTAATCGGCCTTGATATTTGCCTGGATATTTTAAATGTCTTACATCGGGATTTAGGTGACCCCAAATACCGTGCCTGTCCGCTCTTGAAGAGAATGGTCGCGGCCGGATATCTGGGTAGAAAGACGAAAAAAGGATTTTACACTTATTGATAATAACCGCAGATTAACACGGATTAACACAGAAGCATATTTAGAGTGAAAAGATTATATAATAAAGGCATCCGATTCGGGCATACAATCTATGTGTATCGCGAAATTGATTCGACTCAGAATAAAGCACAAGAATTGGCTCGAGAGGGAGCGACCGAAGGTATTATTATTTTTGCGACTACTCAGAAAAAAGGTCGGGGGCGTGAGTCCAAAGTTTGGGTTTCAGATAAAGGTGGACTCTATTTTTCGATAATCTATTGCCCGAATATCTCTTTAACTGATGCATCAGCACTCACAAAAACGATTGGGTTGATAATTAAGCGGGCTATTGAAAACATAGTCAGTAAGTTCATGACCATTGAACTGAAGGTAAAGGGTGTTAATGATTTGATGCTCAATAACCGCAAAGTCGCAGGCATCTTGGTCGAAACTACCACGACCGGTTCAGAAAGACCAGATTTTTATATAATCGGTATCGGCATTAATATCAATCAAAAACATTTTCCCAGACATTATGAAAGCATAGCCACTTCTTTACAATTGGAAACGGGCCGGAAATTCTCCAGGTATAAAATTCTCAAAGCAATATGTGAAACATTAAGCATCAGCTTACCAGAATAAACTGAGAAACGAGTACTTACTTGTCATGAATATTGACTTAATCCAAAACAATAAGTAGAATGTAATCATGCCATTATCATCAATTGAGATAAAAAATAAAACCTTTGCAAAAAGTTTTGGCGGCTATAACCGGGAAGAGGTTAAAGTGTTTTTAACCATGATTAGCAAAGAGATGGAAGAATTGCGTAATGAACGGTTAGAGCTGGCTCAGAAAGCAGATGAATTATCAGTCCGTCTTAACCAGTACGAGAAGACTGAAGGGCTCTTAAAAGAGACTCTGGTGACTGCTCAAAAAGCAACCAATGATATCAAGGATAATGCTAAGAAAGAAGCCGATTTAATCATCAGTAAAGCCCGAGCCGATTCGGAAAATCTTAAAAGACAGACCCAGGAACAGGTCCAAAAACTGCAAGAAAAAATCAGCGAGCTGGAAGCGTATAAATTTAATCTGCTCACCCAGTTAAAATCTTTAATTGCGTCAGTTGCCATGATTGTTGATAGAGAACTCGGGCAAAAAGATAAGATTCAGAAATAATGAGGGGTAAGGTAAACATTTCACAAGCATCTGTGACTATAAAAAAAATCAGAGAAAGCGTGAAGGTAATCCGTAAGATAACAGATTTCAAACCTGAGATAGGTATTATTTTGGGTACGGGTTTGGGACGATTAGTATCCGAGATTAAAATCAAAGCGTCGATTGAATATACGAAGATACCTAATTTTTTAGTACCGACAGTTGAAAGCCATTCCGGACGCTTGATTTTTGGCTGGTTGAGCGGAAAAAAGATCATGGCGATGCAAGGACGATTTCATTATTATGAAGGTTATGATATGGCAGATATCACTTTTCCGGTACGGGTGATGAAAGCGTTAGGCGTGAAAATTCTGATTGTTTCTAATGCCTGCGGTGGTTTGAATCCGCAGTTCAAAGCCGGCGATATTATGATGATAACCGACCATATTAATATGATGGGCGAGAATCCACTGCGTGGCGCAACTGATAAAAAACTGGGACCGAGATTTCCAGATATGTACAATTGTTATGATAAAGATTTAGTAAAAACAGCTGAACTGACCGCCTTGCAAGCAGGAATAAAATTACAACAAGGTGTTTATGTCGGGGTGCATGGACCGAATTTAGAGACTGCGGCTGAATACCGGGCATTCCGGGTTTTAGGCGGCGATGCAGTCGGAATGTCAACTGTGCCGGAAGTGATTGTGGCAAGGCAAATCGGTCTCAAAGTAATGGGATTTTCAGTTATTACTGATATGGGATTACCAGATGCGATGAAATCGTGTAATTTTAAGGATGTGCTGGCAGTAGCCAATAAGACCGAACCAGTGTTTAACCGTTTAATCTGTGAGGTTGTGGGAGCAATCAAACTAAGGTGAGCATAAGAAATTTCATAATCAGTATTTTAATATTATTAATTATGGTCGGTTGCAGCAAAAAACCGGTTATTGATTTATCGGCTACACCGCAAGAAGAGTTCAGCCGAGCAATGGATTTGTTTCAAGCGAAAAACTATCGGCAGGCCGCGGTCGCTTTTCAAAATGTGGTCTTCAATTTTCCCGGCAGCGGTTATGCGGCAGATGCGCAGTTTTATTTAGGCGAAAGTTATTTCTTAAAAAAAGATTATCAGTCGGCAATACCTGAATTTGAGTTTTTTATCAATAGTTTTCCTGGTAACCAGTATTTAGAAGATGCTTATTATAAGTTAGCACTCTCTTACTTCAAATCAGCACCAACAATAAACCGCGACCCTTCGATAATCGAGAAGGCGTCCGAAGTTTTCGAACTTTTGGAAGAGCGATTCCCAGAAACAAAGTACCGCGACGAGATAACGCAAATCCGACGGGAAATCGCTGGGCTTTGGGCAGAAAAGCAGTATCGAATCGGTGAATTGTATTATAAAGGCGAAGAATATAATGCGGCACGGATTTATTTTGGTTTTGTGCAAAAAGAATACCCGCAGACAAGATGGTCTGATATGAGTGTGTTTATGACCGGTCGAATTTTGGAAAAGACTGATTCAACCAGCAAGGCAATTGATATCTACCAAACTCTGATATCAGAGCCGAATGATTCGACCGTCGTGCAACTAGCAAAAAATCGATTAGCCGAGCTCCAATCTCAAAAGTAATGAAAATCGGTATATTCGGAGGTGCTTTTAATCCAATTCATCTCGGACATTTGATTGCGGTTGAAGAAATGAGACAACAACTATATTTAGATAAAGTCCTTTTTGTACCGACTTACAAACCGCCTCATAAGAAAACACTAACCGATTACAGACATCGACGGAATATGGTCAAACTGGCAATTAAAGATAATTCGTTATTCGAGCTATGCGAAATCGAGAAAGAAAAGCAGGGTGTTTCCTGGACAGTCAATACTTTAAAAGAGTTGCATAAACAATACCCTGTTGATATACTATATCTGATAATCGGTTCAGACCAGTATGCAGTTATCCGTAACTGGAAAGAACCGGAAAATTTAGTTAAGTACGCAAAAGTTGTAGTCATGACAAGACCGGGTAGTAAAGTGCCGAGACAAAAACAAAAATCAATAATTTTTGTTGATATCAGCCAGATTGATATTGCCAGCACTGAAATCAGAAATGACATGAGTAGTAATAAGAGTATTAGATATAAAGTTACTGAAGATGTTTATGAATATATTAAAAAAAATAAACTATATACAATGGAGGAAAAATGATTAATTTAGCATATGCACAAACTTCGCAACCAGCCAGCGGCGGGAATCCATTAATTGGATTCTTACCAATCATCCTGATTATTGTGATTCTGTATTTTCTGATGATTTTACCGCAGCAACGCAGACAGAAAAAACATAACCAGATGCTCACCGAACTGAAAAAAGGTGACCGGGTTGTTATGTCTGGTGGTATTTATGGTATAATCACTAATGTCAAAGAGCGGACATTTATGGTTAAAGTGGCAGAAACCACTGAAGTCGAGATTGAAAAAACATCAATCGCATATAAATTATAATACTTTCGGTAGGATCGACAAGATATTAAGAATTCCTAATAATTCGACCGGATTAACAGGATAAAATGAAAGGCAAGAATTTAACCATTTGTCTTTATGGTAACCCGATTTTACGTAAGAAAACTACATCAATCAAGAAAATAGATTATCAACTTAAAAAGATAATCGCTGATTTAAAAGAGACCATGATGCAGCAGGATGGTCTGGGTTTGGCGGCAAATCAAATTGACGCATCGGTTTCGATATTTTGTTATAATCCCCACGGGGTCGGAATTGAACAAGAACCAGTCGCGATTATCAATCCCGAGATTATTAAAAGCGAAGGCAAAGAAGAGCGGGAAGAAGCATGTCTGTCTTTACCAGGTATTGTTGAAGTCTTGATGCGACCAGCCAGGGTAGTTATAAAGGGAATTTCAGAAGACGGCAAGAAAATCGAGACAACTGCGTCCGGATTATTGGCGCGTGTTTTTCAGCACGAGATTGACCATTTAAACGGATTATTCTTTACTGACCGACTATCGGCTACACGACAGAAAATGCTGAAAAAGCAATTAGACCAGATTGCGGCATCAAGCAAAAAAACAAAGGAATAAATCTCTATGCGTGTCATTTTCTGGGGCACTTCTGATTTTGCAGTGCCAAGCCTGGAAAGAATTTATGAGCACGGCTATGAGATTGCTTGTGTCGTGACCGCACCGGAAAAACAAGCCGGACGGGGTTTGAAACTAGTTGCGAGTCCAGTGAAAACCTGTGCAGAAAAACTGGGATTAAATTGCCTGGAGCCGGATAATCCGAATACGGATGAAGTATTTTACAAACTCAAGCAAATGCAGCCAGATGTATGTGTGCTTGCCGCGTATGGCTTTCTTATCAAATCCCAGTTATTAAATCTGGCACCCAAAGGATTTATCAATATTCATCCGTCACTTTTGCCAAAGTATCGTGGGGCGGCACCGATTCAGAGAACGATTATGAATGGTGAAAAGACAACCGGAGTGACTACTTTTTATATGAACGAAGCAATGGATGCCGGCGACATCATTTTACAAACCGATACCGGTATTGACCAAGATGAGACTTATGACGAATTGCGTTTGCGACTCGGTCTGATTGGAGCGGATTTGATTGTTAAGACATTATCAATGGTTAGAGACGATAAAGTTAATGCTATTGCACAGAACAGCACTCAGAAGACCCTGGCAAAAAAGATAAAAAAAGAAGAGTGTCTGATAAATTGGAATAAACCAGTGATTGAAATACATAATCTGATACGCGGATTATCCCAGGAACCGGGCGCATATACGCATTTTCGCGGGAAAAGACTAAGAATATTAAAATCAAAAATACCAGAGCAAATATTGTCCGCCCAGTTGCCATTTCAAGCCGAGCACGGTATGATTGTAACCAGTAAGAGGTACATGTTTGTCAATACAAGCGAAGGAATTATCCAATTACTTTCACTCCAGATTGAAGGCGGAAAGATTCTTAATGCGATTGATTTTATGAACGGTCAGAGAATAAAACCAGCAGAAAAGTTTGAATAAAATGAAGAAGATTTTACTGTGGATTGTTATATTAGTCTGTGCGTTTGGATTAGGTTTTCTGGTATTTAATTTATTAATCATGCCCAGAATCGCGGGTACTGGTAAGAATGTAACGGTGCCTGATTTGGTTGGTAAACCACTGGCAGAAGCGCAAAAGATTATTTTGGGTCAGGAACTTGAATTTGGCAGTGTACGAGCGGTTTACGATACGAGCTATGGGCATGGTTTTGTGGTTGGACAAAAACCCTTAGCCGGCAGCGTGGTGCGAAGCGGGCGTAGTATAAATCTTATCGTGAGCAAAGGGCCGCAAATTGTAAAAATTCCGTTTTTAGAGCAGATGGGTCTGGAACAAGGTTTGAGAGTATTAACCAGCCTGGGTATCAATCAGATAAGTATTGATTCGCTTCGTTCGGCAACGATTCCGAGCGGAAAAATCCTTGGCGTTGAACCCGGACCAGGGTCAGAAATACCAGTAAGCGGACCGGTAAAAATATTTGTCTCAAGCGGCGGCAGCGGCATCTTTCTAATGCCGTCTCTAATCGGACTGCCAGTTGATATTGCCTTAGATACGATAAATTACAATGGATTGATTCTGGGTAGTTTGCAAACAATACCAAGTGATGAATGGCCGGGACTGGTTATTATTCAATATCCGGAAGCCGGGATGCGAGTAAAAACCAGTGACACGGTACGCATGATTGTATCCAGGGGGCAGGAGTGAAAATAGCCGCATCGATTCTCAATTGTGATTTTCTGCGATTAGGCGAAGAGATTAGTAGAGTACAGAAAGCCGGTATTGATGCGATTCATCTTGATGTGATGGACGGACATTTTGTGCCTAATCTCAGTTTTGGAGTTCCGATTCTAAAAGCAATCCGACCAAAACTGACCGTACCGGTTATGAGCCATCTTATGGTAAACACACCGGAAAAAATAATCGATAAGTTTATTTTAGATTCTGACGGTGTGATTTTTCATATCGAAGCAACTGATAAAGTTCAGGAGTGTTTGGATATGATAAATAAAGCAAATAAACTTGCTGGTATTGCCTTAAATCCAGATACCCCAGTAAGTCAAATCCATCCATATTTAAATAATGTTTATGAAGTTTTAATTATGAGTGTGCATCCAGGTTTTGGCGGTCAAGCATTTATTCCTGAATCAGTTGATAAAATTAAAAAATTGAAAGAGATGATTAGGCGGGCAGAGAGCAAAGCCCTGATTGGTGTTGATGGCGGGGTTGGATTAAATAATGCCGAAAACTTGATTCAAGCCGGTGCTGATATTCTGGCGGTGGGAAGCTCGATATTTAAGTCTAAAGATTATGCGGATACAATAAAGAAATTAAGGGGTTTGTGATTACACAGATTAAGGAAAGATTACACAGAGTATAACAGGAAATGTTTGAAGTAATTACGGATAAATTTGTAAAACTACAGAGAAAACTTTTAGGTTTTGGCCGGCTGAGTACAAAAGAGATATCCGAAGCACTCAGAGAAATCAGAATCACTCTTTTAGAAGCCGATGTCAATTATAAAGTAGTTGGTGAATTTATACGCGGTCTGCAGGAGAAAATCGAAGCGAAGAAAATCGTCGAGAGCTTAAAACCGGGTGAGTTAATCAATGTCATTCTTTTTCAGGAACTGGTCAAATTATTAGGGGAGAAGGCAGAAAAAATTCAGTTTTCCGCCGTGCCGACCATAGTTGAGCTGGTTGGTTTGCAGGGAACCGGCAAGACCACAACCGCAGCAAAACTGGCTGTAAAATATAAAGGCAAAAAACCGCTCCTGGTTGCGTGTGATGTAAAGCGGCCAGCTGCTTCTGAACAGTTAAAAATATTAGCCGAGCGAGCACAAGCAGATTTTTTCCCGGTTCGCAATGATGCATTGAAAACCTGTCTTGCCGCATTAGAACAGGCAAAAAAGAACAGTAATCAGCTGGTCATTTTTGACACGGCGGGCAGACTGCATATTGATGAAGATTTGATGCACGAATTGCAGTCAATCAAAGACAAGACCAAACCCAATTTTATTTTGCTGGTTGTAGATGGTATGGTCGGACAGGATGCGGTGAATCAGGCACAAGAGTTTCACGCTAAACTCGGTTTAAATGGTGCAATCGTAACAAAACTTGACGGCGATGCCAAAGGTGGGGCAGTGGTTTCGATTCGCAAAGCGACTTCAGTACCGGTTTATTTTATGGGTACGGGCGAGCGGATTGAGGATTTGGAAGAGTTCGCACCGCAACGAATTGCCACACGGATAATTGGCCAGGGTGATATTTTATCTTTACAGGAAAAAGTAGCACAGGCAATGGCACCGCAAGACCAGGAAAAAGTTGCCCAAAAGTTGCTAAAAGGCAAATTTGATTTTACTGATTTTTTGGAGCAATTAAAAGCGATTAAGAAAATGGGCAGTGTTTCCAAATTATTAGCAATGATACCAGGGGCGGCTGGTGTTAAAGGGCTTGATAATATTGATGATAAAGATTTTGGTAGAACTGAAGCAATCATTCTTTCGATGACCAGACAAGAGCGGCAAGACCCGGATATTATTGACGGCTCAAGACGCAAGCGGATTGCATCAGGTAGCGGCACTTCGGTCGAAGAAGTGAACCGACTCTTAAAAGAATTCCGCCAGGCAAAACAATTGATGCAGAGTATGGGCAGTGGTAAGATGAAAATGTTTCGAAGATAGAAAAAGTAATATCAAAATGCAAAAATAAAAATGACATATCAAAATCTAAAAAGAAATAGTATTTTATATATATTTAATATAAACATGACAAGGGAGAATTGATGTTTTGCAGAAATTGCGGTAAAGAAGTAAGTGATAAGGCAGAAATCTGTATTAACTGCGGAGTTAAACCACTTAATGGAAATAAGTATTGTCAGAATTGTGGTAGTGAAGTTAATTCGAATGCTGAACTATGTTTGAAATGCGGGGTGCGATTAAGCGGTGTTATAACCTCAAGTAATATTCGATACGCAGGATTCTGGTTACGATTTGTCTCATTTATAATTGACGGTTTAATATTAATGATACCGGTTGCTATTATTAATGCGATATTTTCTGATGCAGGATGGTTTTTTGGCTGGATTGCCTATTAGGTTATATTATGCTTTAATGGAAAGTTCGGAAAAACAAGCAACAGTAGGTAAACTCGCAATGGGTATTAAAGTTACAGATATGCAAGGTAATCGTCTGTCATTTGGTCAGGCAACCGGGCGTCATTTTGCCAAAATTATCTCGGGTTTAACTTTATTAATCGGATATATTATGGCTGGGTTTACTGAGAAAAAACAGGCATTGCACGACATCATTGTGAACTGTTTAGTAGTGAAAAAAACTTGACAAACAAAGATTATATAGTATCTTTATATAAATGTAAGAACAGGAGGATGTATGTATTGTCGAAATTGCGGTAAAGAAGTAGCGGAAAAAGCAGAAATTTGTGTAGCCTGCGGTGTCAAACCATTAGCTGGTAATAAATTTTGTCATAACTGCTCAGCTGAAGTAAATCCGAATGCGGAAATCTGTATCAAATGCGGTGTGCGGTTGGCTGGTGTCAAAGCGAAAGGCGGCAAAGACTGGCTGGTTGCATTGCTTTTATCAATTTTCTTAGGCGGGTTTGGTGTTGACCGGTTTTATCTCGGTTATATCGGGCTCGGTATCTTGAAACTGATTACGGCGGGGGGATTTGGCATTTGGTGGCTGATTGATGTAATTCTTATTGCTACCAATAAATTGAATGATAGTGAAGGCAAGGAGTTAACCAAGTAAAGAGCTCTGAATAGAAATAATTATTCAATCAGTTGATAATACAGGAAATTTCTATTCTATAATATTGTTTTAAGTTAAAACCCTGATATAGGTGTCATTATAAATATAATAAAATTTAGAGCAAGTATACATATATATAAACTTTTTATCAAGTTGATTTTTCATCTATCTTACTATAAATTATCGAGTTATATCTGTGTATCTTAACATAGGGGAGCCGCCCTCTGCACTAAGAAGGAAAGCAAGGTTCAAAGGTTTAAGAGTTCAAAGGTAGGTGTTAAATAATAGACTGCGACAGGCGCTGAACAGGAATGGTTAATGATTAGCAGATAATCTAAAAGTTAAGTTATATTTCAGATTAAGAGATGTGATTATGGATAGAAAAGCGGGTACGCGAAAGCAGAAGGTTATATAAGGGACGACGGGAAAGAGACGGGAATATCAAAAATTAAAATGCAAAAATATTTAATATTTGATTTTTGATATTTGATATTTAATATTTTTAAATTATCCCTGTCTCTGTTTGTGGGTCGGGTCGCGCTTGCAGATGATGCGCGTAACGCCTTTACGCTTGACAATCTTGCAGTGGATACATCGTTTTTTGATTGAAGGTTTTACTTTCATATTAACTCCTTACAGTCGTTTGATTACACAGATTTGAAGATTGATTGCACAGATTATCTCGACACACTTGCATCAGTGTAATCTGTTTTTGTAATCGGTGTAATCTGTATATTTTCATTTAAATCTATAAATTATTCGTCCCCGATTTAAATCATAAGGGGAAAATTCGATGGTTACTCTATCACCTGGTAAAATTCTGATATGATACATCCTCATTTTACCCGATATATGAGCCAAGACTTTATGCCCGTTATCGAGCTCGACACGGAACATCGCATTTGGTAACGCTTCGGTTACGGTTCCTTCTAAGTTTATTAAATCTTTTTTTGCCATAAGTTTTTTGCCACAGATGAACACGGATTTAATAATTTTTCTTTGTGTGCGTTCATGCGCGGCTATTATTTCCTCGTTAGTATTTCTGGTTTGTTATCAGTTACTAATATGGTATGTTCAAAATGGGCTGAGGCAAGACCGTCTTTGGTTACGACAGTCCATTTATTGTCCTGGGTTAATACTTCGTAACTGCCTATGTTTACCATTGGTTCGATTGCCAGGGTCATGCCTTTTTGTAAGATAATGCCCTGGTCGGCAAGACCAAAATTGGGTATCAAAGGTTCTTCATGCAGTTCAATTCCAACACCATGACCGGTCAGTTCGCGCACCACTGAAAATCCGTGGGTTTCGACATACTGCTGAATTGCAGACGAGATATCGCCAAGCCGGTTACCATCGCGAGCTTGGTCAATACCTAAATATAATGATTTTTCAGTTACCGCTAAAAGTTTTTGCAGGTTGGCGTCAATATTACCAATCGGAAAAGTTCTGGCTCCATCAGCATAGAATCCGTCTTTTAGGACACCAACATCGATTTTCACCAAATCACCGGGTTTGATTTTTCTGCCATTAGGAATGCCGTGGACAACTTCATTATTGACGCTGATACAGACATTTGCCGGAAAACTGTGATAACCTTTAAAAGCCGGTATTGCCGAGTGTTTGATGATAAACTCGGCGCAGAGATTTTCGATTTCGGTGAGTGTTGTTTCCGGCTGCAGATAGTCTTTGATATATTCTAGCGTCTCGGCAACAATGCGGCCAGATATTCTTATACCCTGGATTTCTTTTTCTGACTTAATATAGATACTCATTGAGGGGAGATAATCTTGAGAATGTGCGCCTGAACTTTATCACGACCGATAATCGCATCAATGACATGCATTTTACCAGAATTTTTATAATAGTTTTTCAATTCTTTAGTCTGGTTTTCATACACAACCAAACGGTTGCGAATCACCGCTTCGGTGTCATCAGCGCGCTGAAGTAGTTTGCCGCCGCATTTATCACAAATATTGTTTTGTTTAGGCGGATTAAAATCAAGATTATATATGGTACCACATCGCTCACAGGTACGACGGGCGGTGAGCCGTCTGATTATCTCGTCATCAGATAATTCAATGAAGATAACGCAGTCAATCTTATCATTGAGTTCGGTCAAAATCTTATCCAAACCTTGTGCCTGACCAATGGTGCGGGGAAATCCGTCAAAGATAATGCCTTTTCTGGTGTTAGTGGTAACAAAATCTTTGGTAATCTGTAAAGTTACATCATCAGGTACGAGTTTACCTTCTTTCATATAATCATTGGCTTTGATACCGATAGAAGTTTTCCGGGCAAGATGGTCACGAAAAACATTACCAGTCGAGAAATGGGCATAGTCCAATTTCTGCGATAATATCTCGGCTTGTGTACCTTTGCCACTACCAGGTGGCCCGGCTAAAATAATTTTCATAAAGTTTATTCTACTTGATTATCATAAAAAGTCAAGTTATATAAGCATTAAGACCTAATTGGGTGCTTGACTTTAAGCTAATAATTAGTTAGACTAAAAAACTATGATACAAGGCGTTGAAGTAAAAAAGTTAAAAGTAATACCTGATGAACGGGGTTTAATAATGGAAATCTTGCGTTCAGACGACAGCTTTTATAAGAAATTCGGGCAGTGTTATCTTTCGGTCGTAAATCCAGGTGCGATTAAGGCCTGGCATTTTCATAAAATCCAGACCGACCATTTTGCGGTTGTTAAAGGTATGGCAAAAATCGTACTCTATGACGCGCGGGAAAATTCCAAAACCTATAAAGAAATCAACGAGTTTTTTTCAGGCGAGCAGAATCCTTGTTTGCTTGTGATACCACCAATGGTTGCGCATGGAATGAAGGGCATCAGCATTGAACCGGCCTATGCGATTAATTGCCCGACTGAACTGTATAACTATAATAATCCGGATGAACATCGGCTTGACCCGTTTGATTCAACAATTCCATATAATTGGGATTTGAAACACGGATGAGAAATAGAACCACAGATTAACACAGATGAACACAGATAAAGAAAATCAAAATTCAGAAGTCAAAAATATAAATTTATGAGAACAGTTTTAGTAACGGGCGGTGCTGGTTTTATCGGTTCTAATTTTACCATAGAACTGCTTAAGGATAAGAACTATAAAGTAATCGTTTTAGACAAGCTGACTTATGCCGGGAATCTGGATAATTTTTCAGATGAAGTAACCAGAAATCCGAGGTTTGAATTTATCAAAGGCGATATTGCAGACCGCTCAGTTGTCGAGAAAGTGATGAAACGGGTTGATTCGGTGATTAATTTTGCGGCGGAAACTCATATTGACCGCTCAATTGTTAATTATGATCCGTTTGTGCAGACTGATTTTATCGGTACTTACATTCTTTTGGATGAGTTCAGAAAAAAGACAAGAGACCGGTTTATCCAGATATCAACCAGTGAAGTTTATGGTAGTGCCCAGACCGTGCCAATGACTGAAACACATCCGATTTCACCGCAAAGTCCGTATGCCGCGACTAAAGCCGGTGCGGATAGAATGGCATATTCTTTTTACAAAACATATCATTTACCAATTGTGGTCGTGCGGCCATTTAATAATTACGGGCCGAACCAGTATCCGGAAAAACTGATTCCGTTTTTTATTGCCAATGCAATAGAAGATAAACCGCTCTATGTTTATGGTTCGGGTAAAAATACCCGGGACTGGGTATATGTCAAAGACTGTGCCCAGGCATTGAAAAGAATTCTGGATATCAGTGCGGATAAAATCAAAGGCGAGGTTTTTAATCTCGGTTCTGGCAAAGAATATGATGTATTAGAGATTGCTGGTATTGTTTTAGACTATTTTAATAAACCAAGGAGTCTGATTAAAAAGATTGCAGACCGGCCCGGTCATGTTGAGCGGTTGATTTCTGATACGAAAAAAGTCAAAAAGATATTGGGCTGGCAAGTAAAAACCGAATTTAACAAAGGCATAGTCGAGACGATTAAGTGGTATGAAGAAAATAAATGGTGGTGGGAAAAGATTCGAAAACGGAAAGAATACCAGCAATTCTATAATGGCTGGTATGGCAGTCTTATGAAAGTTACCCAAAGTAAAAAGTAAATGGCAAAAAAAGTTATCCAGAATAATGTCTTTGCCTCGATTTCTGAAGCAATCAGATTGATTAAAAAGGGCAAAATCGTGATTGTAGTCGATGATAAAGACCGCGAAAATGAAGGTGATTATATCTGCTCAGCCCAGGCGATTACGCCCCAGAAGATTAATTTTATGGCTCAGCATGGCCGCGGATTAATCTGCTTTACCGGCATGCCCGAATTGTTTGAAAGACTGGATTTACCGCCGATGGTGAGCGAGAACACGGCTAAACTGGGCACGCCGTTTGCAATACCGGTTGATGCCCTAAAGGGGACCACAACCGGCAGTTCTGCATATGACAGAGCATTAACCATAAAAGTTTTAATCAATCCCAAGACTAAACCAAGAGATTTGGGCCGACCCGGACATATTTTTACTTTACGGGCAGTGTCGGGTGGTGTTCTGCAAAGAGCCGGTCATACTGAGGCATCGGCTGATTTAGCCCGTTTGGCTGGCTGTTATCCGGCCGGCGTGCTTTGCGAAATTATGGATACGAATGGCAAGATGGCAAAGATGCCGGCATTAATCAAATTAGCGAAGAAATTTAAATTGAAAATCGTGACGATAAGTGATTTGATTGAATACCGCAGAAATACAGAACGGTTAATCAATCGAGTTGTCGAAACCAAACTGCCAACACCTTATGGCGAGTTTAAATTGTATGTGTATGAAGACAAGACTGAAGGATGCCTGCACATGGCATTGGTCAGGGGAGATGTGCGGGCAAAAGAAAATGTATTGGTCAGAGTCCATTCCCAGTGCCTGACTGGTGATGTTTTTCATTCGTTACGATGTGACTGCGGTGCTCAGCTGAAAACAGCTTTACAGCGAATTTGTCAGGAAGGCCGCGGAGTGCTCTTATATATGCGGCAGGAAGGAAGAGGTATTGGATTACTGGGAAAACTCCAGTCCTATTCTTTACAGGATAAAGGTATGGACACAGTCGATTCAGCAATTGCTCTGGGATTTAAACCAGATTTACGGGATTATGGCATCGGCGCCCAGATATTATCTGATCTGGGTTTATCCAGTATCCGACTTTTGACCAATAATCCAAGAAAGATTATCGGCTTAAAAGGATTTGGATTAGAGATAAAAGAGCAAGTGCCGATTATTGCTAAACCGAATAAGAGGAATATAAAATATTTAGTAACAAAACGTGACCGGTTAGGTCATATTTTAGGTAATATAGAAAGAAAAACCACAGATTAACACAGATGAACACAGATATTATTTTTTTATTTATAACCCATTTGTGTAATTCAGTGGCATATGATTTAACAGGAGGAAAAAATGGATAAAAAAGAATTTAAAGGCATGCTTGATGCATCCGGTAAAAAGTTTGCGATTGTGATTTCCCGGTTCAATGATTTTTTAAGCAAGGAATTATTAGGCGGCGCGCTCGACTGCCTGGAACGGCATAATGCGGTAAAAGCGGATATTTTCTGGACGCCGGGTTGTTTTGAAATACCGGGGATTGCGACTAGTCTTGCCGAAAGTAAAAAGTATTCGGCAATCATTGCGCTCGGAGTGATTATCCGCGGCGATACGCCACACGCTGAATACATTGCCTCAGAAGTGTCCAAAGGTATTGGCAGAATCAATTACAAGACCAAAACTCCGGCTGTATTTGGTATTATCACGGCAGATACGATTGAACAGGCAATCGAACGGTCCGGCACCAAAGCCGGTAATAAAGGTTACCAGGCAGCCCAATCCGCAATTGAGATGGCAGATTTAACTGCCAAGTTACTTAAATAATGACGCAACGACGGTGCGCTCGGGAATGCGCACTTGAAGTCCTTTACCGGCTTGATATTGGTGGCGAGCCGGTTGCCAAAACAGTCAAAGAGATAATAGACAAAACTAATTTTACGCCCGAAGGCAGAGATTTCTTTAAGCAGTTAGTCGAAAGTACAAACAAGCATTTACTTGATATTGATAACACAATCAAGATGACCCTAAAACACTGGTCTTTGGAACGGCTTTCGAGTGTTGACCGGGCAATCTTACGAGTTGCGACCGGTGAATTACTCTACGCAACAGAGGTGCCGCCCAAAGTAGTTATCAATGAAGCACTGGAAATTGCCAAAAAATTCAGTGGTAGCGAATCGGCTCATTTTATCAATGGTGTTTTGGATTCGATTTATAAAAAGAGATGCGGATAGGCATTTTTTCCGATGTCCACGGTAATTTAGAGGCACTCGAAACAGTCTTACAATATCTGGTTCAAGAAAAAATCGAGCAGTATCTTTGTATTGGTGATATGATTGGTTATGGGCCAAATCCGAATGAGTGCGTCGAGCTCATTAAAAATCTCGGATGCGTATCAGTGGGAGGTAATCACGACTATGGTGTTAGTGAAAAGACAGATATCGATAATTTTAATGATGCGGCAAAAACAGCAATTGCCTGGACCAAACAGAAAATCAGTAAGCGTAATTTAGCATATTTAACCAGTTTATCATTAAGAGATGTTGACAATGATATTTTATTAGTGCATGCAAGACCGGATAAACCAGAAACCTGGAAATATGTGTTTACATTGGCACAGGCACAAGAACAGTTTGCTCATTTTCAGGAAAAGATATGTCTAATCGGCCATTCACATATTCCAATCATTATTGAAAAGAATGAAGAGACAGATAAATGTACAGTTATCAATAAATCAAAAGTAAAAATAAAAGGAAGCGGTTACCGCTATTTAATAAATGTCGGTAGTGTCGGGCAACCGAGGGATAATTCGCCGGCGTCCTGTTTTGTTATCTATGATACCAAAACCAGTTATCTCGAGATAAAGCGGCTCGAATATAATTTTAAGCTGACTCAAGAGAAAATTCTTAAAGCCGGCTTACCAGAAACGCTTGCCTCGCGATTAGCAGTTGGAAAATAAGAAAAAAAACGGGTAGTAAGTCTCTTGTAACACAGCTTACTACCCGTAATATTTTTTATCTTAAGATTACTGCTTTTCTAACTGAACTACCATGCTCGGTTTTAAGTTCGCAGAAATAGACGCCATTCATCAATTTATTGCCAGCGCGGTCAGTACCATCCCATTGAATCGAAGAACTGTTGGTCGTAACCGATTTGACCAATTCGCCGGCAATATTATAAATATTGATCTGAGCAGTCTGTAATGCCGGCAGGTTGAAATTGATATTGGTATGATTGGAAAATGGATTTGGGAAAATATTGATTGACGGTCGGGTAACGGTTCTTGGTAAGATTATCTTAGTATCTTCAATACCTTGTGGCAGCGGTTCATTGAAGAAAGTCAAAATCCGGCGCATAACCTCCCATTTTTGGATATAACGAAGTGCAGTGTGGTTAATTGCTTCAAAGGGCATACCAAAATAAACAACTTTATAAGTATTGGAAAAGTGAATCGCACCATACACAGTCGTATCAGCATAATTTCGATAACGGAATGCTCCGTAAGCACCACCAACTGGTCTGATGCCATCACAAGAATTTGCATTGGCAGCACCGCCAGCACCACCTAAAACAACAGTGTCACCATTAACACCGCCAATCGGGTCACCAGCTATACCAACGGCATATAATTGAGCAGTATGAGTTGTAACATAAGAGGCGTGGAGATAATTACTATAGAAAGGTGTTGAACCGATATCTTGTCCGATATTCTGACCGCAGATAAACAAGTTTTTACCCTGATTGAGATAACTGGTCAAATTATTCTGGTCGGTTGTGGTTAGAGTATTGAGACTATCAAGGCCAGTAAACCAGACCACGACCGGATATGCGAGCAGGGTATCGAGAGCAGGAGAACCGAGTGTGTCGGTATTCCAGACCCGATAAAAAGTCTTTAAAGAATCGATTGTTTCTTTGTACCAGCGTTCATAGTTAGCCCCATTATCGTCGTCAACCAAAAGGATACGCGGATTACCAACCCGGAGATGGATAGTGTCGGCAGTTCGAATCGAGGCTGGGGTTGCAGTATGATTAATGATGAAACGGACTCGGCGCGGGATAAAATTCGCGGCAACATGAAAGACGAACGAATCAGCTGAGCAGTTACCAGTGCGACCAGCTTCAATGGTCGGAAAAGTTGCGGTGCTTTTAATAATCGTAATGTCCGGGTCAGAACAGGATAATGTCGCAGATATGTTAGTAGCGTTTAGATAACCGCGGTCATTGTACATCGTCGTGATGAGGGCAACGGTTTCATTGGCCTGGGGATAATTGTCATTACCGTCATTAAGACGGAAATCGGTCGTACGCAGATGACAACGGATTGGCTGGTAAATTGCTTTGGTAACATTAATACGGCCGCGTCCCAGATTGCCGGCAAGATATTGCGGGTCAGGCATCGAATCGCAGGATTGGAAAATTCGTAAGGTGCATTCGGCATTAGTCATAGTCGGGTACATCGACTTAATCAGCAATGCTAAGCCGGCAACACAAGGAGCAGAAAATGAAGTGCCGTCCGGCGCATAATAAGCATTATTATTGGTCGTAGTCAAAACTCCGGTGCCAGGTGCCGTGACATCAACCCAGGATGCATAATTGGATTCATAACCGCCACCCCAGTTTGAGCGCATATCATTTGCATCTGAAGCCGCGCAGGCAATGACATTATTATAACAAGCCGGATAACGAGGCCCGCCGTAAGAATATTGATTACCAGCCGAACCAGTCAGGACACATCCGCTTTGCCAGGCATATTGGATTGCGTTGTCTTTGGGAGCATAATAAGAAGAACCGCCATAAGACATATTGATTACATTAACGCCCCGGGCAACGCCATAATATATCGAAGAAATCGCCTGTCCTATGTAAATACCGCCGCCAGAACCGGCTCGAACCGCAACCTGTTTGCAATTCCAGCCATAACTGGCAACGCCGATATTATTATTGGTGGTGGCAACGATAACACCAGCACACATTGTTCCGTGGTCATCACCGCCTTCAGGAATCGGGTCAGGGTCGCTTGAAACAAAGTCATAACCGATAACATCGTCAATATAACCGTTACCATCATTGTCAATGCCATCAAGGTCTCCACCAGAACTAGCAGGCCAGGGGTCAAACAGGCCATTGCCATTAATATCTTCAGGAACATTGACTTTAAAACTATATTTGAGGTCGTCATGATTATAGTCAATGCCCTGGTCGATTACCAGAACTGAGACCGCGGAGTTACCGGTTGTCGCGTCCCAAGCTAAAGGTGCCTGGGTTTTATGTAAATGCCATTGGGAACTGAAATATGGGTCATTAGGAGTAAGGTCAACCGGCATGATTATATTGGGACCGGCAAATGCGACAGCCGGGTCGTTTTCAAAATCACGGACAACGGCATTGACATCAGTATTTTCATCAAAATAGAGCGAATATAACAAATCAAGGCTAAAACTTTTGGCTAATTCATTTGGATTAGGGTCTTTAATCAATTTATTGAACCGGTCAATCTGCCATTTCTGGTTTAACTGGTCAATTGAAGAAACATTGGTTTGAACAATTCCGTCAGTTACTCTAAAGTTTATCTGTTCACGGTAGTGCTGATGAAACTGAATAATAATTTCACCAGGCAGGTAACTTTCACCGATTGCAATACCAGCAATCAGGATTATTGTTAATACAACTTTATTTAACATTTCACGCCTCCGTTATTTGTGAATATAGTAATCATAATAAATATTATCACTTGATTTGATATAAAAGTCAAGATAATTGTAACCATGTAAATAACCTTGACAATTTACACTTTTAAATTATTATAACATATAAGAAAGGAGTACTGTTTATGCACAAATTTTTAACGATTGTTATGATAGTCGGATTAATACTCAACTGCGGTGGTCCGAAAAAAGAGGCATCGGTGAAAACAGCAGAGTTCACAGCAGAGATCAAGATGGTGGAACCAGTGAGTGTTGCTTCGCTCGAACGGATGGGACCTTATCAGGAATTTGGCAAAACCATGAGCGAATTGTTTAATTGCACAATGGAACGACAAATTGTACCAACCGGCGCACCGTTTGGTATTTATTATGACGATCCATCACAAACCAAACCAGAATCGACCCGCTATGAAGTTTGTCTGCCGGTCAGCCCAGAAATCAGAGGCGATAAACTCGTGAGTGTAAAAACTTTGCCAGGCAGCGAGGTCGCATGGACAATTCACACTGGTGCCTATGACAATATCAGCTCGACTTACGAAAAACTAACCAAATGGGTTGATGAGCAGGGTTATCTTGTAAATGGTCCGGTACGAGAGATATATTTAAACGACCCAGGCACAGTGCCAAAAGAATCACTCAAGACGGAAATTCAATTCCCGGTCATTAAGAAAACAGAATAAGGATTTATAAGCGGAGCGTAATCTGCGGCTCCGCTTTTCTTATAATGGTTTGCGTGAAAATCGAGCCGATGACGAGTCAGGACTTAGACCAGATTATTTTGATTGAGAAACAGAGTTTTAAGATTCCCTGGCAGCGGAGTTTTTTCGAATATGACCTGAAGCAAAATAACCGTTATTGTCTGGTTGCAAAAGAGAACGATATTGTTTTAGGTTATGCCAATGCCTGGCATTTTGCAGATGAGATGCAGCTGGCAAATATCGCGGTGAAAAAAGAGCAGCGCAAACAGGGTGTCGGCAGCCGTTTATTACAAGAGGTCGTAAATATTGCCCAAGAAAACCAGTGTCAGAGCATTATTTTAGAAGTCAGGATATCTAATACGGCTGCCCAATACATGTATGAGAAATTCGGATTTAAATCGATTTTTGTGAGAAAACGATATTATCCGGATGGGGAAGAGGCGATTGTTTACAAGAAGAGTCTAAAGAAAAATTAGAATTTATCAGTGGAGATTATTTCTGATAAAGGTTTGCGGGGTTTTGGTTCGGGCGTCTGGTCCGGGTAACCGAGCGGGGTCAGAGCAATAACCTTGACATCTTCAGGTATATTTAAGATGCGTTTGACTTCTTTTTCTTCATAAGCGCCAATCCAACAGGTACCCAAACCTTCATTCGTCGCAGCAAGCATAATATGTTCCAGGGCGATTGCGAGGTCAACCGGATAAGAGCTCCAATAGCCGCCCATTCTGCACCAGGCAATTTTTTCTAAAGCAACTGCACAGATAACAACCGGTGCCTGACCAATAAATTCCTGATTACGGCAGGCCGCGACAAGCTGTTTTTTTATTTGGGCGTCTTTAACAACAATGAATTTCCAGGGCTGGATGTTTTTTGCCGAAGGGGCTAATCGACCGGCATCGAGAATTCTTTCCAGAACTGGTTCTGGAATCGGGTCGGATTTATATTTACGAATGCTTTTGCGTGATTTGATTACTTCGTAGAATTCCATAAAATTTAGAGAGCGCCCGAAGTGATTTGAACACTCGACCTGCGGATCCGGAATCCGCTGCTCTATCCAACTGAGCTACGGGCGCAAAAAGCAATAGTGCGTGACTCGCTTTTCAGTATTGCCACACACTATTGCTTGAATATTACTACCGTAACTTCTTCTTATGACGATTAGATTTACGGCGTTTCTTAAACTTATGTCGTTTTATTTTTCTGAGTTTGCGTTTTCTTCCACAAGGCATATTTTTCCTTTACCACGAAAGCACGAAGTACCATAAAGCGTACGAAAAAGAGAACTCGTTTTGTGCTCTCGAAAATTTCATCACTTCTTGGCGATTTTTGCTTTTAAGTTTTTACCCGGCTTGAATACCACGACCAAACGCGGTGGTATATGCAAGGGCACGTTTGTTTTCGGATTGCGGCCGACTTTGGGCTTGCGGAGTTTGGTGCGAAAGACACCAAAATCACGGAATTCAACCCGGTTACCGCTTAATAGTGCTTTGGAAACTTCATCGAGAAACATCTGGCAGATTGTCAAGACATCAGTCCGGGCAATGCGCGGTTTGAATTCTTTCGAAATCTTCTCGACGATGTTGTATTTTGTTAATGTCATTTATATCCCCCTCACTTACAGGTGCTACAATTCTGTGAAGAGCAACTGGTACAAGAACTAGTGCTGACTTTTTTATCAGTACCAGCAACTCCGAACAAAGAAACTAATTTATTTATTTTTTTGCTGCCACACCTGGAACAACAAATTTGTTTTGCATCATTTGAGTTAAATACCAATTCTTCAAATGATTCTTTACATTCAAGGCAGACATAGTCATACAAAGGCATAAGAGTTAGTATATACTAATAAGTAATATTTGTCAATTAAAAATTTATTCATATCTTAGAGCATCAATTGGATTAAGCTGGGCCGCCCGGTTTGCCGGGTAGATGCCAAAGAAAATTCCGACCGCAGCGGAAAAACCGATACCTAAGAATACGGTCCAGACCGGCACTGCCGCAGACAGGGGTGAAACCGCACTGACAATTTTACCAATGCCAACTCCAAGCAAGGTGCCGATAATACCGCCGATAATCGAAAGCATAACCGCTTCGAAAAGAAACTGATACAGTATATTGCGGGTCGAGGCACCGACTGCTTTGCGCAAGCCGATTTCACGGGTGCGTTCACTGACCGCAACGAGCATAATATTCATAATCCCGATACCGCCGACCAATAAAGAGATTGCGGCAACGCCGATCATCACGATGAAAGCAATATTGCTGATATTTTTGTAGATTTCTCTCAAACTTTCCTGGGTATTGATACCAAAATCATCAGGTTTATCATAACCGAGCCCGCGCCGGCGGCGCATCAGTTCCCGAATCTGGTCAATCGCGGGTTCGAGATGCTTAGCGCTTTTGGGCAAGACCTGAATCGAAATACCGCTGAATACGGCCTGCATGCCAATCGGTTTCGGGAAAATTTTATTAAAAGTGGAGAGCGGAATGATTATGACATTATCCTGGCTCTGACCGAAAAAACTTCCTTTCCGACCGAGCACGCCAATGATTAATGTTCGTTTTCCGTTGATATTGATATACTTTCCGACCGGGTCTTCAGTCGGAAAAAGATTGTCAACGATATAACCGCCAACACAGCAGACTTGCCCTTTGCGATTATAATCTTCCTGATTGATGAACCGACCCGATTCGATTGAATAGTTTGTCGTGTATTGCAGGTCGGGTGTCGAGCCGGTTACTTCAACCTGCTTGGCGGTTCGACCCTGATAGTTCAAGGATGAGATATTCGCGTTTCTTTGCGGAGCGACTTTGTCAACCGCCGGCAGTCTGGCGATTGCCCAGGCATCGTCAATCGTAATTTCTTTGCGCTTGGCAATTTCCTGGATATCCATTCGGCCAGTACCCCAGGAGAAACGCTGCACGAAAATCGTATTTGAGCCGAGCGACTGAATCTGCTCTTCAACCGACCGGTTCAAACCCTGGACCAGCGAGAGAATCGCGATAATGGTCATGACACCGATGACAATGCCAAGAATCGTCAAAAAAGAACGGAGCCGGTGGGTTCTTAAAATATTAAATGAAGAACTGATTAAATCTTTTATGGTCATCGGCTATTTAGTATCCTCAAGAATCTGACCGTCGAGCATTTTTATCTGGCGACGGGCATAACCGGCAATATTCGGGTCATGTGTAACCAGAATTATCGTATTACCTTCCTGGGCAATTTCATTGAACAGAGTCATAATTTCTTTGCCGGTTTTCGAATCCAGGTTGCCGGTCGGTTCATCGGCAAACACAACCTGGGGGTTATTTATTAAAGCACGGGCTACGGCAACCCGCTGCATTTCACCGCCGGACAGTTCATTGGGACAATGGGTTTTACGGTGAGCAAGTCCGACCCGTTCTAATATCGCTTCGATTTTTTCATTTCGGATTCTCGAATCAATGCCCGCATATAACAAAGGCAGTTCGACATTTTTCATGACCGTGACCCGGGGCAATAAATTGAAAGTCTGAAATACAAAACCGATTGATTGGTTTCTCAGGCGGGATAGCTCCAAATCAGAAAGACTGGTGACATCCGTATTTGACAACAAGTATTTGCCCGAAGTCGGAAGGTCGAGACAACCGAGCAGGTGCATGAGCGTTGATTTGCCAGAGCCAGACGGACCAGTAATTGCGATGTATTCACCGTTTTCAATGGCAAGGGAAACGCCGCGCAGAGCCTGGACAACATAGGTTCCGATCGTATAGTGCCGGGTCAGGTTTTCGGTCTGGATTAACATGCTTAATTTTGATTTGTCTTGGTGAATTTTACTTTGTCACCGTCTTTGAGCTTGGCGAGAATTTTATACGGACCGGTAATGACAATTTCACCGGGCTCGATGCCTTCGAGAATTTCCAGGTCAGTTTCACTGGCAATGCCGGTCTTGATTGCTTTGAGTTTGGCAGCATCTTTTTCAACCACAAAAACGGTCTGGGTTTCTTCGCCTTTGAGTTTTCTCCGGCCAGCCGACTGAATCGGTATCAAGAGAATACTGTCTTTTTCACTGGTTATGATTTCAGCATTGATCGACATGCCGGGACGCAGGTCAGGCGTGGTCTTATCGAGTTTGATTTCGACTTCAAAATCAGTTGCCTGGCTTACTCCGGCAAGCACGCTCTGTTTGGGCATATAACCGACCCGGCTGACCAGACCGGAAAAGGTCGTGTCTGGAAAAGCATCCATCCGGACAATTGCTCGGGCACTGGTCTTGACCAGCGGAACTTCGGTCTCATCAAGGTCGATAATGCCAATCATTTTTGACAAATCAGCAATGACCATTAAAACCGTGCCCGGATTATTCATGGTGCCAATCATAACTGCTTCACCCTGCTCGATGTTGAGCTGGGTGACAGTACCGCTGATCGGCGCATGTATCATTGTTTTATGATAACTGTCTTGTGCTTGTTCAAGACGGGCTCGAGCAGTCCGATACGCGGCTTGGGCAGTTTCATAATTCTCAAGCGAAATCAGATTTTGAGAGTACAAAGTTTCGGTACGGACAAATGCCTGAGCCGCCTGTTCAAACTGAACCTGAGCCAAATCCAAATTGGCTTTGGCGCTTTTCTGGTCGAGCACGCAGACAAGCTGTCCTTTATTTACATAACCGCCTTCTTTGACATGCAGTTTTTCGACAATGCCCATGGTTTGTGCCTGAATATTGACCTGGGCTTCGGCTTTGAGTTGTCCGTCACCCGATACTTTGGAAGTAATCGAGCCGTATTGAGCCGGCTTGGTTTCAACCAGGACGCCCTGCTCTTTAAAAACAAGATTCAAGACAATGATGATGATGATTAAAAGAATCACGCCTAAGATAATAAATAATTTTTTCTTATTCATTCGTTCCCCTTTAGGTAAAATTAAAAATTAAATACCAAATATTAAAAACAAAAATGAAAAACTTAAAAATTTTACGAGTGTGGTTAAGGTTTTTGCATTTAGTTGTTTGTGTTTTTGGTTTTTGGTTTTTCATTTTTTATTTTGAATCGCTTATTCCAAGTAAGTATTCAATCTGCGCATAACTGGTATAGGCATCATAGAGTGCCGAATAATAAGTGTTTTGGGCAGTCGTAAAAGCAATCTCAGTATTGAATAAATCGAGCTGGCTCAAGGCGCCCAACCGATACTGCTCTTGCGCAAGTTTAAGCAGACTGCGGTTGAGTTCGAGATTTTTCTGGGCATAATTATACCGTTCCTGTGCTTCTTGACAAGCATAAATCGCATTGACAGCGGTTTTGCGCAAAAGGATTGCCGCTTTTTCGAGCTGAAGCACAGCGCGCAGTTTCTCATTGCGGGTATTGCCGATGTTGAGTAAATAAGACTTGATTTCAAAGACAGGAAAACTGAAGCGGACACCATAACTTATCACATCATTGTTTTTCCAGGTGTCGAGTTTTTTCGGCATGAGCGTGTCAGAATAAGTCGATGACCAGAACAAGTTTGCCGAAGGCAAAAGATTGGCAATCGATTGAGCAAAAGCAGTGCGGGCAATTGCGCGTGTTTTTCGGACTGATTGCAGAGTAAGATTATGTTCGAAAATCTGCGACAAGAGCATTTCATAATCAATGCCGAATTCTGGCAATGACGGAGTCGTGGTCGGTTTGACGATTTCATAATCGACTCGGCCGATAAATCCTTTTAAATCCTCAATATTGATTAAAAGATTTTTCCGGGCACTTAACAAATCGAGCTCGGCTTGTGCCAGATAAGTTTCCGAGCGGAGCAGTTCAAAATCAGTTATCTGTTGGAGCCGGTTTTTTGCCTGGGCAAGAAGATAATTATTCTGCGACCGCTCAAAGCTTGCTTGAGCAATCGCATATAACTGATAAGCTTTGGCAAGATTGAAATAACTGGTCTTGAGTGAATAAACGAGATTGGCAAGTTTGTCTTGTGCCTGCAGCCGGTAATAGTCATTGTAGATAACTCCTTTGGCAACATTGGCAAAAACATCGGGCGAGAAGAGCACCTGATTCAAACCGACGGTACCGGTATAAGCATAATTCGGATTTGCGGGTAAACCCGGAATCGTGATTTCATTCTTACTGTAACTTGCGGATGCGGTTGGCGTCGGTAAAAGCTGGGCAATACTGCCGGTAATGCTCAAAACCCCGCTGGTTTTATCGATTGACGCTTCTTTTATCTGCGGGCTGGATTGTTTTGCCATCTGTAATGCCTGTTCGAGCGATAAAAAGAGCGTGTCGGGCTGACTGTAACTTAAACCGGTTAACAATACCAATAATAAAAACAAAATTATTCTCATTATTATGTTATACGATAATTGTACAAAAAAGTTTCGAAACAAAATTCAATATTCGTGCTCCGAATTTTTCTTTGATTAAGCTTGCCCGCGCATGCCGAAGATCGATGTTATGATTGCAAACAAGAGCCAGAGCCCAAAGACCAGATAATAACTCTTTTTCCCGGATATTGCATAGATGATTTTCAAGCCCAGTGCCAACAGAATCATCTGCCAGATTGTGAAGAAATCGAATTTGGACAGGAGACGGTACAGATAAGTATTTTTGCTGAGCATGGGAAAGAACAGGGCAAAACTGGTCTGCACCAAAGGCGAACCAGTGACCAGCGTGAGAATTATCCGAATCAGCATTTGCGGAATCGTGACTAAAGCCGAACCGACCACAATACTGAAAGTCATCAGATATTTGCTGGTAATGCCGAGCAGGGGAAGGGTGAAGTTAAAAATCAGGGAGATAAGCAGAAACATAATCGGAGTTATCACGATTGAAGAAACAATACCTGAGATGAGCACAACCGGGCTGCCAATCATTTTCTGCGCCTGTTCAAATTGTTCTGGGGTCAGGTTACGCTCCCGTAATTGTTCGAGTTGTTTTTCCGGACTGAAAGTCGATATTACAACAACTGATGCGATGACCGAAGCGATAATAATGACTATAAGTGGAATCAGCCATTTCGGTTTTTCTTTGAGCGCGCTAAAATATTTGCTCGGTGCAAAAAAGATATCAAGAACGTTCACGGTGCCTCCTCAATTTGCTTTATTTTACACATATTTTCTATTATATGCTGACAGAAATTTAAGTCAAGCGTATTAAATAGAGAGCTCGGAAAAACTCGCTCTCTTGATTACTCAGATTTTGAGGGATTTCACAGATAACCATTTTTATTGGATTTACCCCGCACCGTAATGTTTAAGAGTTGAGTGTTGCAGAGTTGAGGCGACAAACCCCAAAACCCTCAAACTCCCAAACCCTTAAATGAGAATAGGTGCGGGGCAGGTCTGCGTCCCAATAAAATCTGAACTTGACAGTTATAATCAGGAACAGTAGAATAAATCGAATAGATGTACGGCATCAGAAGATACTATTCAGAAAGTAAGAGGATATAAAAATGAAGAGCACAAAAAATATGATATGGTTCAATGCAGTTATTACTGCGCTTATTATTGCGGTGAGCTGTACACCGGCAGTTAAATATCCCAAGACTTTTATACCGGGACTTGTGTCAGAAAGCATATCAATTGAAATACCGGTAAATCTTCAGTCTGATGCAGTCTGGCAAAGTGCGGTTGCGGTGCTGGCTCAAAAATATTCACTCGCGACAATTTCCAAAGAAGCCGGCAATATCATAACCGACTGGGTCTATTCGGCAACGGGTAAGGATAAAACGGTCAATGACTATCGGGTGCGCGGACTTATTTCATTCGCATCCGACTGGACTAAAGTCAATCTCGGCACCGAAGCTAATTACCTGAAAAATGACGAATGGCTGGTCGGACATGATACAGAACTGCTGGGTAACCTGCAAACCGCAATAAACGAAATCATCGAGATTACTAAATAATAAGACGAACCAGTTGTAAATATATTTAGATGCAGATTAACGCGGCTTATCGCGGTTTTCTGTTATCTCCGTGAAAATAGGAAGCCGGGATAAAATAAGTAACAAATCCAAAGCACCAAGTTACGAATAAATTCTAATTTTCTAATATAAAAAATCCAGTGTTTAAAATCGATAAATTGTAATTTTGATTTTTGCCTTATTTTTAATTTGTATTTTTCATATATTAGTGTCATTTGTGTTCCACTTCGTACCTCAAAATGAGAACAAAATGTCAACTGGACAGATACTTTATTTTTACCATTTTTTCTTTCTAATGTTCTAACAACCAATAACTAACAACCAAAAACTGTTATCAAAGGGGTAGGGCGGAGGGGGTGGGGCTCGAAAGCAAGTCAGAAATGAGAATAAAATAGGGAAGAGGGCTGAAAATCAGAGCGGTGATTTGATATAAAACAAGGATTTGAATGGGATAGAAAATAAGATTTACAAGAAGAATTGGTTGAGGTTGAGGATTGAAGTATGGGGCAGGTTATGGAAAGGGATTGGGATAGATTAATGGGTTTTGAATCAGGAATGGAGACGGTATTTGAAATTTAAAAATCAAAATTGGTCTTAGGATGCAGATAAACCCCGCACCTATTATTAAATGAAATGAAGTTTAACCTAAAAATACAAAGTTTACTCCGCACCTTTTCCTGAGGTTGTAGAAGATAATCTCTTATTTTTTTACTTTATCTGTGCTGTATTCGAGAAAAGTGAGGGGTTTATCTTCACGTAACCTAACAACAGGTGCAGTGTAAACTCATATTTTAAGGATGGTTTGTCATTCTGAGCGATGTGAAGAATCTGGTTTCTTCTGTATTCATAAAAATAAAAAAGAAAAAAATCCATAAATCTTTATATGTACTCTTCATTATTATAATCTTTGTTTTTACTGGACTTTGTTATTTGTTTTGCTGTTTTTATTATAAGAACAGGGTATGAAAAATGCGGATAATTTTTTCGGGCAGTATAATAATAGATATAATATTTCGTGTTTGACTTTTAAGTTTTTTTTGGTTATGCTATTTTTATGAACAGAACACTGGCAATTGATGTCAAGAATCATATCGGCGAAGAGATTAAATTGAACGGATGGGTGCATCAAATCCGTTTGGTCGGCAAGATTAAGTTCGTGATTTTACGGGACCGGACTGGTCTGGTGCAGACAATTGTGCTGGATAAGAATATTGACATATCAAATCTGGAACGGGAATCCGCGGTTGCGATTTTTGGCAAGCCAAAACTGGAAAAACAGGCACCGAACGGAGTCGAACTTGAAGTGTCGAAAATCGAAGTGATTGAAAAAGCCCAGTCACCTTTGCCGTTCGAAGTGAACCGCGCAAGTGAGCTGACCAATGTCAAAATCGATTCGATTCTTGACCACCGGCCGTTCAGTCTGCGTAATCTGGAGCTGGCAAGTATTTTTCGCTTGCAGGCTGAAATCGTGCGGGCTTATGCTGATTTTATGCGGAGCCAAGGTTTTTTACAGATCCACACTTCCAAGATTATCTCGGCCGGCACTGAAGGCGGGACAAATCTTTTTCCAATCCAGTATTTTGAGCAGAAAGCGTATTTAGCCCAAAGTCCGCAGTTTTATAAGCAGATGATGGTCGGGGCTGGTTATGAAAGAGTTTTTGAAATTGGTTTTGTGTACCGGGCTGAAGACCACGCGACTTCCCGGCATATTAATGAGTATTTGAGTCTGGATTTTGAAATGGGTTTTATCGAAGATGAGCAGGATGTGATAAAGATGGAAATCAAACTGCTCCAATATATGTTTGAACAGTTAAAAAAGAACTGCGCCCAAGAGCTGAAAATGCATAATGTCGAACTGCCCGAAATCAAAACGATTCCGCAATTACGCCTGAGCGAAGCGATTAAGATTTGCACTGATAAATATAATAAGAAGTTTGAAAATGAGAATGATTTGGACCCAGAAGCAGAGCGCCTGATTTGCGAGTATTCTAAAAAAGAGTTCGCTTCAGATTTCGTTTTTATCACGCATTATCCGCAGTCAGGACGGCCTTTTTATACGATGCCGGCTGAAGACGGTCTGACCCGCGGTTTTGATTTGCTGTATAAAGGACTGGAAGTAACGACCGGCAGCCAGCGTATCAATAATTTTGAGATGCTCGTTTCGAGTATGAAAAAGTTTGGGCTCAAACCAGAAGATTTTGAATTTTATCTGGAAATTTTCAGATATGGCATGCCTTCGCACGGCGGTCTGGCAATCGGCACCGAACGCCTGACCCAGCAGATTCTGAACCTGAAAAATATCCGCGAAGCGTGCCTGTTCCCGCGAGACCGGTATCGATTGACACCGTGAAAGAAAACTCAAAATTCAAAATGAACAGATACCACAAATTCATCCCGTACCTTTTGTCAAGTGGGGCGGAGATGATACAAAACTATGATAATTTATCTAATTACGACCTAACAAAAGGTGCGGGAGAACCAAAGGCACGAAGGGCACAAAGATTTTCTCTGATATTTCTCTGTGACTCTGTGCCTCTGTGGTATTCGTTATTCAAAAGTTAAAAGTCAAGACATCTGGATTCATTCAAAAATGTGACTTGACATAAGCGCTACAATTAAATAGAATTTGATTATTAATGAGTAAGAGTAAAAAGGCAAAAGCTTTAGTTAAAATCGCATTGATTGCCGGTGCGTTTATTATCGGGATTGTGTTTGCCGCGGTTATCCGGTTGAGTGCGGGTTTACCATCAGCCGAAGATATCAAGAATTATCAGCCGGCCGCATCAACCAAAATTTTAGACTGCCAGGGTCGTTTTGTGGTCGAGTTTTTCCAGCAGCGCCGCACGCCCGTGTCATTGGCGCAGATTCCGCAAAATTTAAAAGACGCAATCATGATTATCGAGGATAAACGGTTTTACTCGCACTGGGGCGTTGATTTTATCCGGATTTTCGGCGCCGCGTTTCATAATATCAGGACATTTAATCTGCGGGCGCAAGGTGCGAGCACGATTACCCAGCAATTAGCAAGAACCATGTTTCTGACTTTGGAAAAGAATATGGCGCGCAAGTTTAAAGAGATGCTGCTGGCATTCGAGCTGGAACGCACTTATTCAAAAGACGAGATTCTGGAATTATACCTGAATATGATATATTTCGGACACGGCATGCACGGCGTGGAAGCCGCGGCACAAGCATATTTTAATATGCCGGTCAGCGAGCTGAATCTTGCCCAGTGCGCTTTGATTGCCGGATTGCCCAGAGCCCAGCGTTTTTATTCGCCGTACACAAATCCGCAGGGCGCTTTGAGCCGGAGAAATCTGGTACTGCGAATGATGTATAAACATGAAAAGATTAGCCAGCAAGAATTAGACCGCGCCTTTCAAGAACCACTCGGCGTGCAACCAAAATTGAGTTTTCGAAACGAAGCGCCCTATTTTGTCGAAGAGATTAGAAAGTATCTGATCAATCAGTATGGCGATGAGTTTGTTTATACAAGCGGAGCAACGATATATGCCACGCTCGATCTGGATATGCAGCGCAGTGCGAACCAGGCAGTGGAAACTCAACTCTCAAAGATTGAAGCAGATTATAAACTGGCAAATCGAAAGACCCATTATGATACTTTGACCATTACCGATTCACTGGTCAGACCGGTTTATCTGCAAGGTGCCTTAGTTGCGATTGACCCGCAGACCGGTTATGTGCGGGCAATGGTCGGCGGACGGGATTTTTCCCAGAGCCAATTTAACCGGGCAATGCAGGCAAGACGACAGGCCGGGTCGGCATTTAAACCGTTTGTGTATGCGGCGGCAATTGAACAGGGTTATACACCGGCAGATTTAGAAGAAGATATGCCGTTGAGTATTGAGATTGCGGGTGCACCAACCTATACACCGACCAATTTTGACCGTAAGTTTCTCGGTAATATGACTCTGCGCCGAGCACTGGCACTATCCCGTAATATTATTGCAGTGCGTCTGATAACAAAGGTGAGTCCGCAAGCAGTGATTAATATTGCCAGTAGCATGGGGATTTCGAGTCGGCTTATGCCTTATTATTCTCTGGCATTGGGTTCGTGTGATGTCACGCTTATGGATATGGCAAGTTCGTTTTGTGTTTTTGCCAATAGTGGTTATCGCGTCAAACCGATACTCTTTACCAAGGTTGTTGATGCGGACGGACGGGTCTTAGAAGAGCATAATATCGAATCCGAACTGGTCGTGGACCCGAAAGTGACTTATTCGGTAACGCATATGCTCAAGAGCGTGGTAAACGAAGGAACCGCAACCGCAGTGCGTCGCCTGGGATTTACTTATCCCTGCGCCGGTAAAACCGGTACGACCGATGATTACACTGATACCTGGTTTATGGGTTATACGCCGGATTTGGTATGCGGAGTCTGGATTGGTTATGACCAGAAAAAGACAATTTTTAGAGGTGCGACGGGCGGCGGAATTTCGGCACCAATCTGGGCAACATTTATGAATGAAATCAGACCGATGTTATCAGGACGGGATTTTAGCCAGCCGGACAGTATGATATGGGTCAGAGTGTGCGATTTGACCGGTTATCTGGCAACAGCGCGATGCCCGAAAACACGGGAAGAAGTTTTTATACTGGGACGCGAACCAAGACAAGAATGCATGTTTCATATGCACGGACTACCCATATATCAATTTGAACAACCAGACCAGGAACCAATTGAAGGATTTTAGACGATTTCCAGTACCAACAGTTTTCAAGATTTATCAGATTTTATTTGCTCATTACGGTTTACAGCACTGGTGGCCGGGCCAATCCGAGTTTGAGATTATGGTCGGAGCGGTGCTTACCCAAAACACGAACTGGCAAAATGTCGAGCGGGCAATCGGCAATCTGAAACAGAAAAAACTGCTCAGTATCAATAAAATTAATAAGTTAAGCGTATCACGATTAGCAAAAGAGATAAAATCATCTGGATTTTTCCAGATTAAAGCAAAACGGTTGAAAGCACTGGTAAATTATCTGATACTAAGGTATGATGGCAATATCAGGCAGATGCAAAAAAAGAAGACAGCAGTTTTACGCAGGGAACTGCTCGCTATTTACGGAATTGGTAAAGAGACGGCAGATTCGATTTTGCTCTATGCATTGAATAAACCGGTCTTTGTAGTTGACTCGTATACAAAACGAATATTTGTGCGGCACGGATATCTTAGTGATGAGATGGATTATAATGATATCCAGAAATTTTTCACGATAAATCTTCCTAAATCAGTTAGGATTTTTAACGAATATCACGCTTTACTGGTCAGGTTGGCTAAAGATTTTTGCCGAACCAATCCATTGTGCGAGAGCTGTCCGATTAAAGCATTTTAGCAATGTATCTTATATTGAGTTTTGTTCTATTAACCGCAACTGAAGGAGATACGGCGCAAAAGATTGTCCATTACACAAGTAAAAATATTGTCTATTATCCAAAACAAGAACGGGTGATTTTATTGGACTCAGCCCGGGTCAGTTATGGCGATGTCGTGGTTGATGCCGATTCGATTGAGTATGATTTGCAGACCAAAACCCTGAGCGCTTTTAAGAATGTCGTCTTTGTGACCGGCAGTGAAAAAGTAGATGGTAATGAGTTGTATTATAATCTCGATACGAAACGCGGTTTTATGCGCGATGCCCAGACTACAGTCGAAAACGGTTTTGTCGATGGTAAAGAAATCTGGCTGGTTAAAGAAAAGACTCTGCATATCCGGGACGGATATTATACGACTTGTGACCGTGACCCGCCCCATTACTATTTTTACAGCCGACGGTCAAGAGTGCTGATTGATAATACCGCAATTGCCGAACTGGTCGTGCTGAAAATTTTCGGCGTACCCTGTGCAGCAGCGCCGTTCTGGTTTTTTCCGGTTAGTAAACAGCGCAAATCTGGACTGATGCCGTTTAAGTTCGGACAGTCAAACACAGACGGACGCTATGCCAAAGGGGTTGCCTATTATCTGGTTATCAATGATTATGCCGATATGACCTTTATGCTTGATGTGATGGAGAAAAAAGGTTTTCAGCCAAAACTGGAAGCGGTCTATATTGTCAATCCGTTTGCGAGCGGTCAGATTTATGCATCGTACATAAGAGAGACTCAAACCAAACGCGAGCGCTATAGTATCAATGCCAAGCACCGTTCCCAGTTTCTGTTCGGTTCAAATCTAAACGCTTATATTGATTATCAGAGCGATGACAGTTATCTGCCCGATTATGCAGAAAACCAGATACAATGGCTGAAAAAGGAGATCTATTCACAGGTGTCATTGACCCGAGATTTTAAAAGAGTCGGCCGGACTAATCTGCTGGTCGAACAAAAACAGGATTTTGAAAAGTTAACCACAGAATGGAAATTGCCGAGCGTCGGTATTTCTTTTTATCGGCTGCCGCTGGCTGGCAACTGGAGTTTATCACCAGGCATAAGTTTTGCCAATGTCGAAAAGAAGTATGATTCGACTGAGACCAATCCCCGAACGCGCGTGCTTACGAGCCGTTCTATTAACGGGCGTTTAGGCTTGAATCATCCGAAAACATTGCTCGGTGCGTTCGATTTGCCGATTAATCTTAATTACCGGACAGTCCGAGATGAGTATGTTGACAGTATTACAAATAAATCTGAAGAAATCAGCGGTGGCACGGGATTTTCAACATCCCAGACCGTTTTCCAGACCTTGAATTTCAGCGAAGCAATCAGTTATAATCACTCGGTTTTATGGCGGGACAGCGCGCAGAGTAATGTTCGGTATGATTTCAGTTTGAATTCGAATTTGACTTTGTTTCGACTTTTTGATATTGGCGTTCTGGGAATCGATAATGTCATGCATCGCGTGATTCCCAGTTTGAGTTATAATATCACGCCTCAAACAAGAAATTATGGTATCTGGGGTTTGCCAAGATTTGACACGATACCAAAATCGTCAAATATCGGTTTTTCCGTAAATAACCTGTTACAGGGTAAATTTCACAAGTCGGGTGAGAAAAGAGACCTGGCAGTGGTTTCGTTTAATACCAATTATGATTTTCAAACACAAGCAGTGAGTCCAATCGCACTCAATTCGGATTTATTTTTGTTAAGTAAACCTAATGCCAATCTGCTCACCAATGTCAATCTGACAATACCGTGGTGGTCTCATAATAAACTTAATCTAAGGGTCAGTGATTTGACAGTCAACTCAAGTTTCTTTTATAATTTCACAAAACAGGATACAATTACGAACATCGAGCAGGGGATAAGAATTGGGTTAAACCATCTGCTGGCGTATACTACAAGTCAATCTGGATTAGTAATACAGTCCAATATGGTTAATGCCACGATGTCGGTTATTCCGCGAGGATGGCGGTTTGATTTGAGTTCGGGTATTAATTTTAAAGAAAAAGAGAAAATCACCAATTACAGCGTTACGGTCTATAAAGACCTGCACTGCTGGGAAGCAGTCGTTGACTTCAATAAATTCGGCGCGCAGTGGGCATATGATTTTAAAGTGCGGATTAAAAAGATTCCTGATGTTTCTTTCAGTAAAGGAATCCTCGGATTTATGCTGCCGTTTTAAAATATGAGTAAGCCACGGATTTATCTTGCCTCAAAATCACCCAGACGGAAAATGCTTTTAGGGCAACTCAGAATCAGATTCCAAACCATAGTTCCTGATGTTAATGAAGAGATAAATGAAAAGAATCCGGATCGGTTCGCGATTAAGCTGGCGCAGGAAAAAGTTCGGTCAGTTCAAACCAGAATAAAACAGGGGGTAATTATTGGTGTTGATACAATCGTCGTAATTGATAATGAAATCCTGGGTAAACCGGGCAGTAAAAAGGAAGCATATCAGATAATAGAGAGACTCAGTGGTAGGACACATCAGGTAATATCAGGATTGTATATCTTAAGTATACCCAGCCGGAAGTATTTTAAGACGATTGAAAAGACGATAGTGCGTTTTTACAGATTGAGCAGACAGGATATCATCAATTATATCAATTCAGACGAACCGTATGATAAAGCCGGTGGATATGGGATTCAAAGCAAAGCCGGCAGGTTTATTGAGAGCATTAACGGCTGTTATTATAATGTGGTTGGATTGCCGATTACCAGATTATTAACAGGACTAAAGAAATTTGCAGTGATTATTTAAGGTCGGTCGTGTCGTTTTTCTTGTTCAAGTATTTTCAACGCCAATTTTGCTTCGGCACGGATTTCTTCGGTTTCTTTGCCAAACGGCCAGGAACGCGCCATTGGTTTGAGTAAGGGAATTGCTCCAATATAGTGCAGTTTGACCAAAGTCTGAATCGCAGTAATTTTGAGGATGACCGATTCAGAAGATAAATATTTCAGCAAATGCGAACCGCTGTCCGTAATCTGGAGTTCACCAATTGCTTTGATGACTGAGATTTTGACGCTTTCTTCGTCATCATCTAAGGCACTGATTAAGGAGTCGAGTACAAAAGACATCCTGAGTTTGCCTAATGCCTGTGCGGCAGCAGCCCGAACCAAAGTATCCTGGTCAAAAAGACATTTCTCAATAAGGAGGTCGGCAGCAAGAGGATTTTTTGTTTCTCCTAAAGCAAAACAGACCGTACGCCTTATCCATAAGCGCGGGTCAGATAGATGTTCGGCAAGCATATTGACTAAATTGGGATTTTGAATTTTTCCGATTAGACGAGTAACCGTAATTTGACTATTCATGTCCTGTTCAGAAAGAATACTGGGTAAATATTTCACTACTTCCTCACCGCGTTCTGCCAACACAGTTGTAGCAGTCGAAATAATAATTGGGTCAAGGTCTTTAAGGCAGGAAATCAGAAATCGTAAAGTTGTTTCATCGCGGATATTACCTAATCCTTTGATTGCGGCAATTCTGACCTTTGGTTCCATATCATTAGTCAATTCAATCAATCGCCTGGCAACAACAGGGTCAGCAATATTACCTAAGATGATGGCAACGATTTCTCTGACCGATGCCGAATAATGCTTGGTTAATTCGATAAGCGGCAAGATGACGCAACGGCCAAGCTCGGATAATTTTTGGATGGTATGGGTGCGTGTCTCAATATCGGTTGAAGTGAATGTTTCTTGATAAGGTGCTATCAAATTATTACCGATAATCTTTAGAGTTTGCACTGCGGTTTTTCTGACCTGCGGGTCTTTATCACGAGTGCTAACCTGCCAGATGCTGTCACAAGACCGCGGTTCGTTGAGTTTGGCCAATGCTTCAAGCGCGGTAATTCTCACCAGAGACGATTCGTCGCTGAGCAACTGCAGTATGAGGTCAACCGAAAGGATATCATTCATATTTCCTAATGCTGCTGCTGATTTAGTCCGCACAATCGGCTCAGGGTCTTTAATAAATTCACGGATATGGGGTATTGACCAGATGTCTTTGACCTGGCCCAATATCTCGATTGCCGCCGCCCGCACCGAGCAGTCATGGTCAGATAATAGATTGAGAAGATGGACATTATAGGAGATATCAAAAACTTCAGATAGAATATTTACGATACTGTCACGAATAAGCTGATTGGCAGGTTTTATGTTTTTAATCAGTATCGGAGTAATCGGTTTGCCGAATTCCAGTAAAGTTGCCGTAATTATTCGCTGGATTTCAACATTATCAGTGTCTAATGCGGATAATAATATTTCAGTGCTTTTTTCAATACCGAGCGCTTTTATAGCAATTATCGCCTGGATGCGCTGGCTCGGGTCAGCTGAGTGTAAAGATTGGATAACTTCGTTCTCTATCATATCACAAAAAATTTCGTTTTATATTTATACCAAGTATCGTATTCATCTCTTTACAAAATTCGTTTTTTTCTCTTTTTATGTTTATTGGGAATCGTTTAACAAACCTATACTTTTATAACTTAATAAGTTAATATAAATAAATTATTCTAACACAAAGTAAGAGATTATATTCGAAATATATAATATGTCAAGGGAAAAATTTGATATTTGTTTTTTAAATCGGTTGGTTTATTGCTTGCTATGGTTAGGTGTTCAGATATTGTTGTAAAGTCCGGGTAATTTTCTGGGGATTTAATTTACCCTGGGATTTTTTCACGACCAGACCGGTCAGATATCCAATTACCGAGGTTTTTCCCTGCCGGTATTTTGTAACAATATCCGGATTTTCCCGAATGACTTCCTGCGCAATATTGGTGAGCAGCGCGTCGTCCTCAATAGATAATAAGTTTTGGGTTTTGGCAATTTCCTGGGCACTTTTGTTGGTTGTGACCATCTGTTCGAAAATTTGTTTAGCATTTTTCCCGGTTATCTTGTTTTCACTGAGCAGATTTAATAATTGAGCCAGTTGTTGCGGTTTTATTTTGAAATCATTAATCGATATGATTTGTTGGTTGAGTACAGCCCGGACTTCAGTAGTGAGCCAGTTTGCAACCAGTTTTGCATTGGGACAATGTTTTACGGTCGCGTCATAATAGTCAGCAAATTCTTTGGTTTCAATGATTACTTCGGCAATTTGCGGTGAGATTTGGTATTGCCGGATTAATTGTTGTTTTCTCTGGGCTGGCAATAAGGGAAGATTGGACTTAATCGTATTTATCATCTTCTCAGTAATATTCATAACCGGCAGGTCAGGTTCTGGAAAATAACGGTAATCTTCACTCTCTTCTTTAGTGCGCATGGTGCCGGAAGTTTTAGTCTGTTCGTCCCAATAAAGAGTTTCCTGTTGTACGGCTTTCCCTTCATTAAGTAATTTTGTCTGGCGATTTATTTCAAATTCCAGCCCTTCACGGACATTGCGCAGGGAATTGAGATTTTTCAATTCGGTACGGACACCAAACTGTTTTTGACCAATTGGCCGTAAGGAGATATTCGGCTCGCATCGGAAATGTCCTTTTTCCATATCACAATCAGATACCTCGAGATAATTGAGAATCTGTCGTAACTCGTGTAAGTATTGGACTGCCTGGTCAGGGCTCGTAATATTCGGTTCGGTGACGATTTCGATTAAGGGAACGCCGCAGCGGTTAAAATCTACCAATGATTCATTGCCAGCATGAATTGATTTACCTGAATCTTCTTCTAAATGCAAGCGCCGGATTCTAATTTGTGCTCGGTTGATTTCAATAAAACCTTCGTAAGCAAGCGGTTCTTTATACTGGGTAATCTGATAACCTTTGGGCAGGTCTGGATAAAAATAGTGCTTGCGGGCAAAAGTACTCTTCGGTCTGATCTGACAATTGAGTGCCAAACTTGCGCGAATTGCCAAGGCGATTGCCTGAGCATTGACAGTTGGCAAAGTTCCGGGCAGACCCATGCAAATCGGGCAGACATTAGTATTTGCCTGGGCACCAAAACTGACTGCGCAGGCACAGAACATTTTAGTTTTAGTTTTTAACTGAGCATGGATTTCCATGCCAATGACAACTTCGTATTTATTATGCATATAACTTTTCGATTGCATCGGCGCAGTTTAAAACTTCTTGTTCAGCAAAAGCCCGGCCAATAAGTTGAATCCCAGCCGGGAAGCCGTTGATTTTGTCACGGCTTGGTATTGAAATAGCCGGTAGCCCGGCTAAACTGGCTGAAGTAGTAAAAAGGTCAGAAAGATACATTGTTAAAGGGTCAGCGATTTTCTCGCCGAGTTTAAAAGGTGGGGTTGGTGCGGTTGGAGTAATGATAATATCACAAGTTTTGAATGCCTGGTCAAAATCCTGTTTTATCAAAGCGCGGACTTTTTGGGCAGTGCCGTAATATTCATCATAATATCCTTTGGATAGACCATAGGTGCCGAGCAAGATTCTGCGTTTTACTTCCGCGCCAAAACCCTGCCCGCGGGTCTGTTCGTACATTTCGATTAAATCATCTTTGGTTATTCGTAAACCGTATTTGACGCCATCATAACGGGCTAAATTGGATGATGCTTCAGCAGTACAGATGAGCTGGTAGGTTGCGATTGTATAACTTGTATGCGGCAGAGAAATCTGTTTGACGGCTTTGCATTTTTTACCGAGTTCAGCAATCGTCTTTTCCACGATTTGAGCAATTCGCGGGTCAAGTCCTTTGGTAAAATATTCTTGGGGCACACCAATCGTATAATCTTTAAGAGCATCAGGATTGCATAAGAACTGATTAACCGGCATATTGACTGAAGTCGCATCATAGGGGTCGTGACCGGCAATTGTCGATAAGATAAGGGCAGCATCCTGAACAGTTTTAGTTATCGGTCCGATGCAATCAAGCGATGAGGCAAAAGCAATTAACCCATAACGGGAAACCCGGCCGTAAGTAGGTTTTAATCCGACTACGCCGCAAAACGCGGCTGGCAATCGAACCGAGCCGCCCGTATCAGTGCCAAGCGCTCCCAAGCAACCCGAATAAGCAATTGCCGCAGCAGAACCGCCGCTTGAGCCACCCGGCACATATTCAGGATTGAGTGGATTGGCAACTTTACCGAAATAAGAAGTCTCATTCGATGAGCCCATGGCAAATTCATCGAGATTGGTTTTACCAATAATAATCACACCGGCATCTTTGAGTCTTTGTACGGCAGTAGCATCGTACGGACTATTGAAATTATGTAAAATACGAGAACCGCAGGTCGCGAGTTTATCTTTGACACAGATATTATCTTTTATTGCAAAAGGAATGCCGGTTAAAGGATGCAGGTTTGAAAAGTCTTTGACCGTCTGGTCTAATTGCTGCGCCTGCTCAAAAGATTCTTGTTCAAATAGACTAATATAAGCGGAAATTTTCTTTTCGTTGTTTTTTATCTGCTGAAAAACCGATTCAATGACATCAAAAAATTTTATTTCTTTGTTCTTTAGTTTTTGATGGATAGCGGCGATTGATAATCTGGCTAAATCAGATTTATTCATTCTAAAACTGGGGGCACATAAAAATGGTGGTGTTTTTGATAGGGCAGCATTTCGGTTGCGCATTTTACTGCTTTTAGCAGGTCTGGTCTAAGGGGCAAGCTAATCGCGACCGCATGAGTCATCGGCTCGACTTTTTGTAAATCGAGATTTTTTATCATTTCAAAGTATTCGACGATTTTCTCGATGTCATTGGTCAAAGAAACCGCTTCGGATTGAGTAAGACCTAAACGGGCGAGTTTTGCGACTTTAGTTAATTCTGATGCGGATATTTTCGTGCTCATACGAGACAATTATTATTATCGAGCCATCATCTGGCGCTGGGCTTCGATAAATTCGAGAATTTTTGCAATATAACCACCAATCACCGGTACGGAAACAGCCCGCTTCATGACAAGAATAAGAATTGCTGCTAAAAGCATAAATCCGATGGCAAATCCAAATCCGCGTCCAATACCAGCAACCACATTTAAGAAAAAGACTTTAAAAGGATTTCTTAAGAAGGCAATCATCTCGCCAACACCTAAAAAGTCAAAACGTTTTAAGCCTTCTTTTGTCTTGCTTTCTTCAGTCTCTTCTGGTTTGACTGGTGGTTCGGCGATATCTTTTTTTTCTTTCATCTTATATCAAACGGTTATTGTTTATAACTAATTCAAACTTGCATTTTATGAAATCAGCGGCGCGTCTTGAGATTACCATGCGCGATAAAAAGATTTCAAAATAGTCCATAACCGGTGCGATTGAGGTATCAATAGTTATATCAAAGGTAATTTTATGTTCCCGCCGATTGACAGTTAAGGTTGATTTTTTAACTGCAAAATTAACGCGGTCGTGAATATCGAATTTAATAAATTCAGGATTGCGCACCCGGCTTTGATGCACATCTGATTTATCAGCTAAAATCAAGGCAGCAGAGATTTCTGAAACCGGATTGCCATTTTCTTCGTGATGATTACCTATGGCAGAGATAATCTCGGCAATTTCACAAGCGGGCATTTGCATTCGGGATAAAATATCCCGTGCAATCAAGGCACTTATCTGTTCGTGGCGCTCACGGGATACGACATTACCAATATCATGCAAGTATCCGGCAATTGCAGCCATTTCGCATAACCGTTCATTATAACCTAACTCAACTAAAAGATTACGGGCTTTTTTAGCAATCAAACGGGCATGACGGGACCCGTGTTCAGTATAACCGATAATTTCCAGATAGCGGTCAGCCTGAATAATATATGCCTGCACTTCCGTATCTTTCATAATTGTTTTTAAAGTCACTTCCATAAGTATTGATTATAGACCCGATTAGATGTTAAGTCAATAAGCGATTAGCCGTTAGTCGTTAGCGGACAGCGGGGAACGGAGAGCGGTAAGCAGAATATAATAAGCATGACGCGTGAAGCGTATATCTGCGTTCGAGCGTGATGCTTGACATTCTGACTAATCTCAGTAAAAATGTAATATGCCGGCAAATTTGACACCCCAATATCTGGAAGCGGATAAACGGTTTAAACAGGCAAAAACGACAGAAGAGAAAATCGCCTGCCTGCAGGAGATGATGGCTGTGATTCCCAAGCATAAGGGAACCGAAAAAATGCGGGCAGATATGAAAACGCGGCTTTCCAAACTAATGAAACAAAAAGGCAAAAAATCCGGAACCCATCGTGCAGTCTGGTATCACTTTGAAAAACAGGGGGCAGGACAGGTTGCGATTTTTGGTACCGTGAACACGGGTAAGTCTTCGGTCGTGAAGATTCTGACCGGCTGTCAGACCGAGGTTGCGCCTTATCCTTTTACGACAACAATTCCGATAACAGGGATGCTCATCTATGAAGATGTTCAGATTCAGTTGATTGATACGCCGCCTTTGACCGAAGACAGCCCGCCCTGGTTATTTCATATTTTACGGACTGCGGATTCAGTGGTCTGGATAGTGGATGTGAGTGCGGATGACCTGCTTGAAACAACTGAACTTTGTATCAAGAAACTACAGGGAGCGAATTTGTATCCGAGCGCAGAAAATCCCGCGGTCAATAAAAAGATGCTCATAGTTGCCAATAAAACCGACCAGCCGAATGCGAAATTTGGTCTGGAAATATTAAAAGAGCTGATACCGAACACACAATTTATCGAAGTTTCGGTCAGCCGGGCACAGGGTTTGGAAGATTTGAAAACAAGGATTTTTGAGAGTCTGGATGTTATTCGGGTCTATACCAAACCGCAGGGTAAACCGCCGGATTTAACCGACCCGGTAATAATGAAAAAAGGCGGCTCGGTTATGGATGCGGCAAAAACTCTGCACAAAGATTTTGCCGCAAAACTCAATTATGCCCGGCTCTGGGATAATGATAAACACAATGGTCAGCGGGTTGACCGAAACTATGTGCTCAAAGATAAAGATATTATCGAGTTTCATGTGTAAAAATAACCACAGATTATCACGGATAATAACGCCAATAAAAATTTAGTTTTACAATCAGATTTATATTGATCCGGCACCTATTCTTGAGACTTGCCTTGAATCAAGTTCAGGGTCTTCGATGTAAGCAAAGACGAGATGTTTCTATTAGGACTATACCGCATTTGAGAATAGGTGCGGGGTTGACAGGATTATTAATTACAGGTATATTGAGGTGAGGAAAAATATGCGGAAGATAATAGTAATTATACTTATCGGTATAATTTTCACATCAATCCATGCTGATACCGAACAACAGTTCCAAATCGGGATGAAGAAAGTCGGTCTTACTGAAATTATAACTACTGACGGTGTTAAGCATACGGGCAGGATATTATATGTCCGAGACAGTCTTTTACTGTTTTGGGAGACGACTTCCTCATTTAAGAGTGATTTTCTTGATAAGTACGGGATGATTTATGATTATTCTGACATCGAGCGAATTAGAATCAAAAGCAGAAATGGTGCCAGCGCAGGATTTTCAATCGGTACTTGCGTTGGTGTTTCGAGCGGAGTTGCGTACGGGGACCGAGTATATCAAAGAGAAGCAAGTTCATGTCTAAGATTGCCGCTCGAATACTACTTAATTAAATACGCATGTATGTTTGGTGGTAGTGGTGCGGTGATTGGCGGAATTATCGGTTCGATTTTTGATAAAGAAGGTTATGACATTAAAGGCGATTATAATTTATACCGAAAAATTCTACCTGTGATAAATCAACATGCTGTTTTTCCGTATTATCTGACGGTAGAGTTACATAATTTTATTCAAGAGCAAAAACGGTAAAGATAGATATTACCCAAAATATTATTCTGTTTTCCGAGTGGGAATGTATATGTCGTATTCGGTTATGGAATCGGTTGGAAAAGCTAAAACCGATTCGTATTTGAGTGCGCAGTCGGGTTCGAAGATGTGGGATAATTGTTAAGATATTTCAAAGGATGTTTATTACGATGATTCGTGCTATGATTTTAAAGCAGAATTGTATTCAGATTTATATTTAACTTAAATAATCACCGCGATATTATGGACAGGTGCGTATAAATGGTCATATCTGAAGTCGACTCAGGGGGCTATACCATCTTTTTGAGGAATTTTGAATCAAGAATTTGGAATTTAAAAGGTTAGAAAGATTTTTGGGTTGACAAAAGTGTTAGTTATAACTAACACTTTGTTCGGGTGCGACCCGTACCAGTTTAATTATTAAGCAGGATGATTTTGCGGGTTTGGTTTTGTTCTTTGGTTGTGAGATGGCAGAAATAGATGCCTTTGGGCAATATTTGGTTCTGGTTGTCTTTGCCATCCCATACGGTCGTATGTAATCCCGGCATTTGAATATCGTTGATAAGGGTTCTGACTTCCTGACCCAGACTGTTATAGATTTTTAAGGCAACTTTGCTGGGCGTGAGTAAGTTGTATTTTATGACTGGCAGGGATTTTACCGGGTTCGGATAAACCGTAAAGTTTTTAATTTCCAATTTTCTATTTTTAGTTTCAGTGATTGCAGAAGCGTAATTATAATCAGTTTCCTGATAAGTCAGAATCGCGCTGTTGGTTAATTGATTGGTTCGGATTTGAATCCAGTAATAGTCATTAGGATGTTGAATATTATTAAAATTGTCGAGCGGTTGCCACTCGCTCCATTCAATGATACCGACATTGTCATACCAACTGCGACAGGATGCAGTTAAAGGCGCGACACTGCGTAAATAGATATCAAAGAATTTTGTACCGCTGGCCGGAGTAAAATCTTTGTAATGAAAACTCCAGTTATTGGTGCCGCTGACCGTATCAAGACTGATTGTACCAAGCGGATTGGTCGCAGTGCGCGACGCGTAGCATTTGAGAAAGATACTGGTATTGTCGCTCTGTTCGGTTTTAATATGTCCGTACAGCGTGTATTGGCTGGTATCAGAATAACAGATAATGTATTTTTTCAGATTGGTGATTAAAGGCAAGGAAGCAGCCGGACGGATTTGGCAAAGCGAACGCTGACCCTGATAAGCGACCGTATCATAAAACTCGTTGGTATTATTTAAGAGCCAGTTATTGGAACCTTCATCTTCAAAATTACCAAACCATAACCATTTTAATTCTCTGCCTAATCTGACCTGCCAGGTTCGCTGTGGCGCGATACTGGTGACGGCTGAAATATTCCCGGTTCGGTGCAATTGCAATGGTGCTGATGTGTAATAATTGTTTTTTAGTTGTAATGATAAAGACGCGTTATGACTATTTACTGTTGATGTTAGACTGAGCGTGTCGAGAATGATTTGTCCAATCACCGAATCGGGATTAACAATCAGATAAGTATTCAAGTTTTTCGAGCGTTCGGCTAAATAGTCGAGAATATAGGTGCCAAGTTGGCCCTGTGCCCGGCGCGGTATGTAATTGTCGATATAAACAGGAATGACCGAGAAATCATAAAATCCGGTGTGGTTGATATTGGTATTGAGAATGACAGACGGATAGGTTTCTGGATAGTCCAAATCAAAGATAAAATTTCCCAGAGAATGGCTAATCAGTTTTCCTTGATAAATTTCAAAGCCGTGAATAATATGCGGGTGATGGCAGATAACCAAATCGGCGCCGTGGTCGATTGCCGAGTGTCTGACTCTGATATCACTGGTGCACGGAACCAATGCCTGGGCAGAATAGAATTCGTCATCATTGTCTTGCAAAGGAATCGGGGCTAATGAGTATTCGCTGCCAGAATGCATCTGGACAACGATTAAGTCAGCATGGTTGCTTAGATCGGCAATATGCTGAGCAAGCGTAAAGGTGTCGAGTTCAGCAAAACCAGGTTTGTTATAACCGGCACCAAGATAAGGCTGATAATTATTATACTGGCCGGTCCGGTCACTATATGCGAGAAATCCGATATTGACTCCAGATTTGTTGATAAAGACAGGCATGCCTGCCTGATATGAATTGGCACCAGCGCCGGAATGGATAATATTAACCGAATCTAATACGCGTTGGGTCTGTTCAATCCCGTCAAGACCATAATCAAGAATATGATTGTTTGCTAATGTGACCAGGTCGATTCCAGCATAAACCAGGCCGGCAACATTTTCTGGCCGGCCCCTAAATACGATCGGTTTGGTCGGATGGCGCACCCCGCGATTGGTTAACGGACTTTCCAGATTGGCAACCGAGATATGCGCATTGTTTCCTAAATAGGGCAGAGTCGGTGCAAAGATCGATTCCACGCCATAAGTATTGATAATGCCGCCGGGCGCTTCGTATCTGCGGGCAAGCATGATATCACCGACAAAATTTATCTTAATCGGAAAACTGGAAATACCGCTGTCCGGCGTAATCTGACAGGTTGCCTGTCCCCATAAATTAGTACTGTCTTTGACACGGAGCAAAACCGTGTATTGATGGTCGTCTTCAACGAGATAAGTGTGGCTTGGCTGCGAGTCATTACTGGTCGCGCCATCTCCAAAATACCAATAGTATGCGTGCTGCTCGCTATCCGGGTCAAAAACCAGACTGTAGAACTGTACTGTAAGATTCTGTTTGCCTTGCTGGTCAGTAAAAACTGAACCGACTGAATCCCAGATTAAGACCTGCGGCGCGATTGGCAAATCTTCCGTGATATCAATGATTTCGTCAAAATAGACAACTGCGCTGGTGTCAGTATCGCGGTCATTGACAAAAACAATCGCGGTAAGAGTCGGCAGATAACCAAACCAGTTGAGCCAGTCCTGACCGATTGGTAATTGATAAGTGTTCCAGGTATCCTGCGCAAAGGCGCCCTGATAAACCGTAACCCATTCCTGAACGTTTAACTGCTCAGTACCAGCAAAGGCATAGAACAGAGTATTATCATATGAATCTCTTAAACCAAAACCCTGAATCTCGCCCAGTTCGTCAATATAAGCCGCAACCTGCCAGACCTCATTAGTATCGACAGCGCGAAAGTTGATGCTTTCCATTTTCCAGGTATTGCCATACAGTTTGAGTGAAAAAGGAGAGTTATGATAAGTATTAACTGAATCCAGAGCCCAGGCATCGGGATGCATATCCTGGCCCGGATAAGAATATAAATTGACAATACCAGAGTCAAAGTTTTCAATCACCTGATACCGAAAATAACTAAATAATAACGCCGGTAGAAAAAATATAATTAAAAGCGTTTTTTTCATGTTTATTTATTAAAATATGAAACGAGCAGTAAGTCAAGACTTATCGATTATTATTGAGCGGCTAATTGACCGCAGGCAGCCAGAATTTCCTGACCCCGACTTTTGCGGATGGTTACAGCAGGTAACTGGGGATAAAGTTTTTCGGCAAACGCTTCCATCTCTGGTAAAGTCGGACTTTGGTATTTTGTATGCGGGCAGGGATTGAACGGAATCAGATTGATTTTACAGGCAATGCCGTATAAGAGTTTGGTTAAGGCTCTGACATCCTGAGCCCGGTCATTAATGCCTTTAATCAGGACATATTCAAAAGTGACCCGTTTTTTCTTTTTTTCGATATAGTAACGGACTGCTTTGATTATTTCAGACAGGGGATATTTTTTATTGATAGGCATGAGTTCATTACGGAGCTGGTCAGTTGCGGCATTGAGCGAGATTGCCAGTTTTGCCTGTAATGGAAAATCGGCAAAATCATAAATCCGCTCGACAATCCCTGAGGTCGAAACCGTAATTCTGCGGGCACCGATGTTTAAGCCAAAGTCTGAGTTAAGATTTTCAATGGCTTTAAGACACTCGGCATAATTGAGAAACGGTTCACCCATACCCATAAATACAACATTGCTGATGCGTTCGCCGGTCAGCAGCTGTACCTGCAGAATCTGGTCGGCGATTTCATGGAATTTCAGATTGCGGATAAATCCGATTTGTGCAGTATGGCAGATTTTACAGCCGAGCGCACAGCCGACCTGAGTCGAGACGCAGACCGTTTTCCTATCAGTTTCTGGAATAAACACGGTTTCAATCTTATGTTGGTCGTGCAACCGAAACAGGAATTTCCGGGCACGGTCTTTGGCTTGTTTTGTGTCGATTAAATGAAGAGAGCTGATAAAGCAGTCGCAAGCGAGTTGCTCGCGTTTTGATTTTGCCAGATTGGTCATGAGATCGATATCATTGATTCCTTTTTGCCAAATCCAGGTATAGATTTGCTGGCTGCGGTATGATTCCCATCCAATTGACTTGACCAATTCGGCAAGTTGCGTAAAAGTTAAGGATTTTAAATCAGTCATTTTAGGTTTGTTTATGTCGGATATTGAGGATGATGCCGACTGCAATAAAGTAAAATAAGAGCGAGGAACCGCCATAACTGAGAAAAGGCAGGGCAATTCCAGTAATGGGCAATAAACCTAAAACCATGCCGATATTAACAAATACCTGATAAGCAAGGACCGTGAATAAACCGATTGCGACCAGACTGGCAAATTCGTTATTGGTCTTACGGGCGGTGTTCAAGAACTGATAGACCAGAAAGAAAAAGAGTGCCAAAACAATCAGACTGCCGATAAAACCGAATTCCTCGGCAATCGTTGAGAAAACAAAATCGGTCTGGCGATTGGGCAGAAATGCGAGTTTTTTCTGGGTTCCGGATAAAAATCCCTTGCCAAAAATCTGACCCGAACCTACAGCAATCTGAGATTGAATCAAATTCCAGTTCATACCTTTTGGGTCAAGCCAGGGCGAGAGAAAACCGATAATGCGCGTTTTCTGATAGTCTTTGATGTTTGCCCAGATAATCGGGGAGGAGAGACCGGCCAGAATGTTTATGACCAGGGTCGTCACCCAACCGACAATCGTACTTTTTTTATAGGTGACGATAGCCAGAAAAATGAAAAACGGTATCCAGAGATAAAGAGAAAAACCGAAAACAAAACTTAAAATTGGCGAGAAAAGCAGTAAAGTATGGAATAATGATAATCCTTTCCAGTAAACCATAATCGCCAGGATTGGTAAAAAAATCAAAGCAGTGCCTAGGTCAGGTTCTAAAAATACGAGTCCGGTGTAAATCAGTACTGCGCTTACCGGAAAAAACAAGTCCCGGAACCGGAAAGCGATTTTTCGGTTTGCCCAATATTGGGCTAAGAGCAATATGACCGCAAGTTTGGCAAATTCACTCGGCTGGAAATTGACAAAACCGATATTAAACCAGCGACGGGTACCGGCACCGGTGCCGACAAATAAAACCGCAACTAAAAGCAAGAGGATAAAAAGCCAGAAATACAAAGCAAAATTTTCCATGACCCGACGGGGCATCTGATAGGCAAGAATCAGACCTGCACTTGAGATGAAAAACCAGACCAGCTGACGGATAAAGTATGTTTTTCCAGCCCCACTGTAAATCATAATCAGACTGATTGCAACAAGAATCAGGCAGACAATAATAACGGTCGAAGAGCGTAATCTATTCATGAGTGACTGACCGATTTTTCTCTTCAAAATATTTTCGGATTAATTCACGGACAATCGGTGCCGCAATCGCACCGCCTTTGCCGACATTTTCAACAATGACACAGAATAAGACCTGGGGATTTTCGGCCGGCGCATAACCAACAAACCAGGCATGGTCAAGATTAGGCGGATTTTCCGCAGTGCCGGTTTTACCAGCCACTGTGACGTTACCAAGATAAGCACCACCGCCAGTACCTTTTTCAACTGCTTCTTTTAATGCTTGTTTGATGATGCTGATATTTTTATCAGATATGTTTAACTGTTGTTTTTGGACGGGATAGGATTCGATTACCTTGTCACCGTTTTTAACTGCTTTTAACAGGTGCGGTGTGTAATAAACACCATTATTAGCAATCGCAGCATAGATTGAAGCAAGTTGTAATGGCGTGGTTAAGATTTCTCCCTGACCAACTGCAAAGTTGGGTAAGAGACCTGTGGTCCAGCGATTTTTTCCATAACGGTTATCGAGGTATTTTCGGGAAGGGACATTACCTTTACGCTCACCGATCAGGTCAATACCGGTCCGGTCATCAATGTGCCAGGTTTGTAAAAATGAAGCGATGTTATCAACACCCAGTTTTAATCCGAGTTGATAAAAATAGATGTTGCAGGAATGGACAATTGCACTGGAAAGGTTTAAAGAACCGTGTTTGGATAGACATCGGTAGGTCCGGTTACCATAAACAAAACTGCCCTGGCAAGGAGTAAAACGGGTGTATGCATCGATTAAATTCTTTTCGAGCGCCTGTAAGGCGAGAATCGGTTTGATGGTTGAACCGGGCGGATATGCGCTGCCAATAGTTCGATTGATAAGCGGAGATGATTTATTGCTGATTAGTTTTTGCCATTCAGTGGCAGAGATACCACGGGTCATGAGTTCCGGGTCAAAACCGGGATAAGACAATAAACAGAGGATACCGCCGTCGCTTAAATCAATACCAACCACAGCACCGCGTTTATATTTGCTGATTAATTCATAGGCTAAGTTCTGAATCTGGACATCGATGGTGAGCTGGACATCATAACCCGCAGAGGGTAAGATTTCCCGTTTTTCCTTAATCGGACCGATTTCCCGGCCCGAAGCATCAATTTCAGTATAACGAATACCGTCAACGCCGCGCAGGTATTTTTCGTACTGGAGTTCAATCCCAGCACGACCAACATAGTGCCACGGTTTATAAAACGTGTCGTTCTGTAATTCGTCCGGGCTGACATCACTGAGATATCCGATTGTATGCGCATAGGCAGAGCCATTTGGATACACCCGGACCGGTTCAACTTCGACCGAAACGCCCGGTAAGAGATGAGAGTTTTCTTCCAATTTGAGAACACTTTTGATATCAATATTTCTTTTAACTTTAATCGGGGTGCGTAAATAAGCAACATCATTGATCCAGTTTTTTATCCGTTCATCATCGATATCTGCAAAACGCATGAGATTGGTAATAGTGAGACTATCCATTTCACAGGGAATTACAGAAATTGCAAAGGCGGGTCGGGAATCAGCGATTGGTAGATTATGACGGTCAAGAATCTTGCCGCGCGGAGCCGGGGTATAAATTTTGCGAATCCGGTTCGCTTCGGCTAATCGAAGGTAACGCTTGCCACCTAATACCTGAAGGTGAAATAGTTTGATGACGATAACAAGAAAACAGATTATAGTTATGATTAATAACTGTTTTCGGTGAAGTGCATGCGCCATTGACGGTAAAAAATATTCGTAAAAAAGATTTCTAATGGTATTGCTAAAATCAAGATAATGACAACCTGTAATAACCAGGTTGAGAATGGCTGGACAGTACGGATAAAAATCAGGGAAACAAGATACTTGAAAAACAGGGCGAGCAGTAAAATAATCAGAAAGTAAATTTTATCTTTATAAATAAAACGCCGAATCATGCTGCTTGTAAAAGCAATTGTGGTTAAGATAATGATATGAATTCCAAAACTAATCGGATTTAGCAGACCGAGCAGAAAACCGCCCCAGATCCCCAGAATTAAAGCATACAGCACCGGGTCGTGCAGAGAGAAGATTACTAAAGCCAGGACAATCAAATCAATCTGGGGACGGCCGATTGCGGTCTGGATGAGAAATAACAAGTAGATTATGAGTAATCGGATAACTATTTTCATCGGATTCTTGGTGCGGTTGGGGTTTCGATTTTCAAATCATAGAGATTCCGGGAACGGGTAAATTTAGGGCTTGGTTCAGCTGCGAAAGACACCGGTTTTATTAAGATAAAAACATCTTCGATACCGTTAAAATTTACCAAAGGATTAACATCGACATACTGGAAAAAACGGGTCGGGTCAATTTTTACATTCAAGACTATACCGATGACAATTCCGCGTGGGAAAATACCGCCCAAACCAGATGTGATGATGGTGTCATTGGTCTGAATATCGCTTTCGGCAAAAGCATATTTGAATCGCAGTTTATCAAAATAGGAATATTCGATGATTCCCGAAACATTGGTGCGCAAATTCAAACCGCTGATTTTTAAACTGGGACTTAATGCGGTTTCAACAATAGAATGGTTGTCCGCCGATTCGATAATTTTACCGACCACACCATAAGCGGTCAGAACCGGCATATCGATTTTGATGTTATTGCGAAGACCCTTATCAATGGTCAGAAAACGGATACCAACTTCATTGTCGCGGGCAATAATATTGGCATGGACCAAATCCGGATTTTTGAGAGTTGCCAGAAAATCGTCTTTCTGAATTTTCGCTTTGAGTTGTGTATTTTCCAATGTCAGCTGGGTTGTTAATTCAGCCAGGTTTTGATAGGCAGTCTGCTGAGACCGGATATTACTCAAAAAGTTATCAATACCATCCAAAGGCAAGAGCAACACAATGCGGGGATAACGGGTGATGAGCAGTTTTATCGAAGCGGGTAAAAACGAGACAGCGATTGCCAGAATGATGGTAACGATAAAAAATCTTTTTGTCATTTAAGGTATTTTGGCTCGCCTCGAACTATCTTTTTTGAGGCGGGTTGGTAAAATGTATTTATTTAAACGAACGGTTACGAACTTTTTAATATCAGTTTTTCATGTGCGGAAATGTCTTCTAATATTTTTCCGGCACCAATCACGACACAATCAATCGGATTCTCAGCCACAAATACTGGTAAATTTGTTTCTTCTTTTATGAGCAGGTCCAAACCTTTGAGCAAAGCACCGCCACCAGCCATGTAAATACCGCGGTCAACAATATCAGCAGCTAATTCGGGTGGTGTTTTTTCCAATGCGAGTCGGACCGATTCGATAATCAGAGATACGGTTTCTTCAAGGGCTTCGCGTATTTTCGCACCAGTAACTTTAATCGTTTTGGGAATTCCCGATACTAAATCACGGCCTTTAACTTCCATGGTTTCATCTTTACCAGTCGTATACGCAGAACCAATCGTAATCTTAATGTTTTCTGCGGTCTGTTCGCCGATAATCAAATTATAGTTTTTCTTGACATAATTGATAATCGCTTCATCCATCTCGTCACCGGCAACCCGAGCTGAATTTGCGTTGACTATTCCAGATAGAGCTACAACTGCGATTTCAGTAGTGCCGCCACCAATATCAATTATCATATTACCGGTCGGCGCTTCGACCGGCAGACCGGCTCCCATCGCGGCAGCGATCGGTTCTGAAACCAGATAAATTTCCCGGGCACCGGTTGCTTCGACCGAATCACGCACCGCCCGTTTTTCGACTTCAGTGATACCAGAAGGCACACAGATGATAATACGCGGCCGGACAAAGAGTTTCTTTTTCTGCACCATTTCAATATAGCTTTTGAGCATGAGTTTGACAATACCAAAATCGGCAATGACACCGTCTTTCATAGGACGCACAGCCCGAATTCCTTCTGGAGTCCGTCCGAGCATCTTTTTGGCTTCGTTGCCAATCGCAACTATTTCGTGTTTGGTATCATCAATCGCGACGATTGACGGTTCCCGTAATTGGATGCCTTTGCCCTTTATATAAATTAAGGTCGAGCAAGTACCCAAATCGATCGCCACGTCATTCGAAAAGCGTTCGCTGATTCCTTTGAAAAAAGAGTCCAAAAACATTGGCATAGATTATCGGAAAAAATCAGATATGTCAATAGTTGACTTAGAGAGTTTTAAAAAATTCACTCTCTTTGAAAACAAAAGCCCCGAGTTTTTGAGACCCGGGGCGATATTATTTTTTACCGATTAATGCTGGATTAGTCTCAAACCTTTAACCGCCTGAAACCTGGATTCTATAGTAACCGTGCCGGCGCCGGTATTGAGTCCGTCAATTTTGATCAGACCATAATATCCGTCAGCAGTATAAACCGCAAGGTAGGTTGGATAGGCATTGAGCGGAATATAATTAAAATAGGTCGTTGTAGTATGTTTGGGCAATGGTAATTGTGGGTCTGTAATCGGGTCGGAAATTGCATTAACACGCCAAGAACCGGCTGGCACAACGCCACCCGGGTCAGTCGGACCCATGTCTGGAGAAGCAATGTTATACGGAGTTGCGGCAAAGCCAGCGGCAAAGTTTGTCAAATACAAATCAACTGCAGAAGCATTAGCAGCTTCTGCCATTGAATAAGTCGTGCCGGCAAACGAAGTTCGATTCCATCCATAACCACTATTGCCCGTGGCATTTAACTCGGAAAGACTGGTTGATGCAGTAGCAATCGGTTCTGTACTTTTCACATCTGAATCATATTCGTCAGACCCGTATTTCGCCGCGACAAAATATTTACCAGTCGCGCCGCCTGGATTATGCGTAAAAGTAGTTGTCGTTGCTTCACCAACACTCGCATAACTTGCCTGACCAACGCCTTTGAAATAGATAAGATATTTATCCGGAGCAGTTGCTGGTGCAGCCCAGGTTATCATCACTGAGGTATCAGTTGCGGCAGATAATATTACATTAGTTGGTTTATCGCCAATAATATCTTCGCAACCAGTGAATAAGACTACTGCACCAACTGCGATTAAGAGTGCGGGGATAAGGTATAGTTTTTTCATATATTACCTCCCGGATTTATCTGCCGACTCGGGTCGGTGGTTGTGGAGTTGTGGTTTTGGTTTGAGTCGGGGTGGCAGTTTTCTTGTGTAAATCGACCATATGTTGTTCATAATCCATTTTGAGCTGTTCAAAAGCAGTCGCGTGTTCAGCAAGTTTGGTTTCAAGCATTTTAATCTGTTCTGCCTGCTTGTCCATTTCTGCTTTGACATCTTGCGGTGCCTGGCAGCCAACGATGAAAATTACTGCCAAGAGTATCAGTGCTATTGTGAGTTTTTTCATAATAGCTCCTTTCTTTGCTTCAGCCCGTTACGGGCATTTGTTTTTGTATTTGTATTAATATATAACTATTTACCGAATATGTCAAGAGTTTTTTGTTACTTCGTATCTTGACCGGTAGTTTGGTAAAATTGGCACCATATTCAAGAATTTGTAATGCCAATTTGGATTTACTGATTGTATTTATCGTATTCGGTAAAATAGTCGTAACAAGCATCAAGATAAGCCAGATAATAATTAATCCTTTAATAAAACCGAAAATTCCGCCCAGAATTTTATCAAGCCAGCCGAGCATAATGAGCTGGATAAATTTTCGAAGCAGTAATCCTAATAATAAAAAAACAACAAAAACGATAACGAAGATAATAATAAAACTGATAACTTTGTAAGTCGTTGAAACCGGTGAGGAATGGAACAGGTATTTTTCCAGTGCCAGATATTTTTGCGATGCGATATAAAATCCGAATATCAAACCAGCCAAAACCGAGATTTCCTTGACAAAACCACGGACAATGCCGGTGATAACCGCGGCAATCAGAGCAACTCCAATTATTATGTCTAATATCATAACTTAACTCTACTTCTTGATTTTAAGTAAGAAACAGATAAATGTCAAGACGAGAAAATGATGCGTAGAATCGTGTTGATTTTCTGTCTGCCGTCATTTTTACCCGTAATACATAATGCTTTAACACGCAAACAATACAATATATTAGACTGTAAATTTCACTGTTGAGTTTAATAAAGGCAGAATATGTTAGCAGTGTCCAAAATAGACGCAGTAGTATTTTGCAATTCATTATGTTTTATTATCTTGTCTGATTTTCCGAGTGCAGAACCATAATCTGGCGTCGGCTATGTAATCGGTGATGCGTCCGAGAACTTATCCGTATCTGAGCGCGGAGATGGGCTCGGCGTGACAGGGTAATTGTGATGATGAAGTGAAGTATATTTATATTGATGTGTGGATACAGACTCTTGTCTTGAGTCCAAATTAAGATTAATACCTGGTTTGAGAATTGAACGCATTATTAAGCGCTTATACAAGTTTGTCTTCATATTTGAAGTCAGCTCAGGGGGCTGTACCATCATTTTGAGGAATTTTGAATTAAGAATTTGGAATTTAGAATGTTAGAGAGATTTTTCTATTGACAAAAACATTAGTTTAAACTAATGTTATGGGTGCATTTTACTGAAAAATGCTATTTTTTACTGCAATCAACTGGGCTGAGATGCTGATTGCGATTTCGGCAGGAGTGATCGAGCCGATATTTAAACCAATCGGCGCGTAAATTTTATTCAGCTCTTTTTTACTATATCCGGCTCGGCTTAGGTTTTGAAAAGATTGTTTGACTTTATTTTTACTGCCAATCATACCCAGATATTTATATTTCTTGCGCAGGCATTTTTTTAAAACCAGTTCGTCGTATTCGTGATTATGGGTCATAATCACAATATAGGTATTGTCCGTGAAATTGATATGTTTCTGGATATTTTTATATGGCGTAACCGTGATTTTATCGGCAAACGGATGTTTTTCCTGGTTTGCCCACGCTTTGCGATTATCAATGACGGTCACATAGAATCCGACTTTTTTAGCCAACTGGGATAACTCAACTCCGCAGTGTCCGGCACCGATTATATATAACAGACAGGGATTGAATAAGCGTTCCACCAATATCTGGACATCACCGCCGCAGACCATATTGGTATTACCCGTTTTGGACAGAGCAAAGTCTAATTTAATCGTCTCAGATGGCTTATTCAATACGATATAGTCAATGATTTTTTTCTCTAAATCACCGCCGCCAATCGTACCATAGATTTTGCGGTCAGTGTAAACGAGCATTTTGGCACCGAGTCGAGTCGGAGTTGATTGTGAGGTTGAGGTTATGGTTACTAAATATGCGGGAATATTCTTCTCAATGATTTCCTGTATTTTCTGATTCAATGCGCGTTCCATTTTAACCTTTGAAAATTACCTTAGACAATGCATACCATATAGCGCAGATTGAGCTTAAAACCGCACTGCCGGTCAAGCGGTATTTCATAGACAGTTTGTTCTGGACAATATAATTACCAATAATGGTAATCGGAATATTAATGATAAATGACTTCCAGGCAATGCCCAAAAGCGACAGATAAATATGGAATGGCGAACTGAAGAGAGTACCGTTACTGATGGCATTTAACAGACCGATAAAAAACATGTGTCTTGCAATCCAGAGCGGATTAAAATAACTCAAAGCCATCAGGGTTCTGCCTTTGTAATTCAGCAGGCACTGATTGTTTTGATTTGGTTCTTTGAACAACCGGCAGGCGCGAATCTTATCACTGGCACGGCAAAATGTGTTTTCAATTATCCGAAACCAGAGCGGAATTTCCAGAGCATAAACAGTCGAGCCGATTAAGCCAATACCGACAGTTCTAGTTATACTTGTTTGTCCAAGAATAATCTGCGCGATAAGGTCACCAATACCATAAACAAAAAAACCACGCACCATATCGAGCAGTTGATTGCGGTCTTGGCTGGAGAGATTTATTTTAACTGCCATATTTTTTCTTAATCTGCTCGACTGCGATGAGAATTGATTCGGGTGTTGCCGGCAGTTTGAGATTTGCTTCGTATTGGTAATCGGCAATCGACTCAATTGCGTGCTTGATAGCAAAATAGACTGATTCGCCATAAATAAACGGCGGCTCACCGATTGCTTTGCTCTGCTGGACACTCGAATATCTGGTATCGGTTTCAATCATCTCAATATGCATTTCTTGCGGAGCATCTTTGACATTGGGAATTTTATAGGTTGACGGCGTGTTGGTAATGTAATTTCCTTTTGCATCAAGGATTAACTCTTCGGTCGTGAGCCAGCCAAAACCCTGCATATAAGCGCCCTGGATCTGACCGCGGTCAATCAAAGGATTGATTGATTTGCCGTTTTCGTGGATAATATAGGTTTTTAAAATATTGAAATTACCGGATAAAATATCAACTTCAACCAGAGATAAGGCACAGCCAAAAACAAAATATGAGAACGGACTGCCTTTGCCTTTTGGGGCGTCAAAATGAATATTAGGTGTTTTATAAAATCCGTGTGCACCTAAAGCAATCCGTTGTTCATAAGCTATTTTAAGCAGTTCACTAAAGATAATTTTCTTGTTTGGATATTTGCGGTCAAATACAGAGTTATCGGCAAAGATAATTTTTACTGGTTTAATTTCATATCTTGACTCGATTATTTTTTTTGCTAAAAGTTCTAAACGGGCAAGAATTTTTTCGGCTGCGATTTTTGCAGCATTACCATTCAAGTCAACCCCAACTGATGCTGCGGTCGGAGTCGAATTGCCAATTCGCTTTGTGTTATTACTTTCAATTCTAATCTGCTTGACGCTAATACCAAAAATATTGGCAATAATCTGTGCGATTTTGGTATTTGCTTCCTGTCCCATTTCAATCGCACCGTGGGAAACCGAAACCGTGCCGTCTGGATAAATCCAGATCAAAGCTGATGCCTGGTTATGCGATATTTTAGTAAAAGAGATGCCGAATTTGACCGGCGTTACTGCCAATCCGTGCTTCAGATATTTATGCTCCTGATTAAATTGTTGAACCTGCTTGTGTAATTGAGTATATCGGGCAGTTTTTTCGAGCCGTTTGAAAAGCCGCGGCAGATGAACATCATGGACAGTTTGTCCGTATGGAGTAGTCTGATTTTCCTTGTAAAAATTTATTTTGCGTATCTGATTTGGGTCAAGCTTCAGTTTATGGGCAATCTGCTCGATAATATATTCAATCGCAAAAATTCCCTGGGGCGCGCCAAAACCGCGCATCGCAGTATTAGGTGGTAAGTTTGTTTTGCAGGGCCTGCCAATAATGCGAATATTTGGAATATAATAACAGTTGTCTGCGTGAACCATTGCTCTCTGCATAACTGCCATAGTCAGGTCAGCATAAGCACCACCATCAAGATTAAAATCAACCGCATAAGACAGGATTTTGCTGGATTTACTAAAACCGACCTTAAATTTTATTTGTATCGGATGGCGTTTACCGCGCCAGGACATATCTTCAAGACGAGTCAATCTTAATTCGACCGGCTTGCGGGTTTTGTATGCGGCAAGTGCAGTAAGACATGCCCAGATTGTTGCCGCTCTTTCTTTACCGCCAAAACCGCCCCCCAATCTTTTCACATCAACCGTGACATCTTTATTTTTAATGCCAAGCACGCGTGCGACTACTTGCTGAATTTCACTTGGACTCTGGGTTGAAGAATAGATAATCATTTCGTTATCTTCGGTTGGTATTGCCCGGCAAATCTGGGTTTCTAAATAAAAATGGTCCTGACTGTTAGTCTGAATCATGCCTTTAACAATATAATTTGATTTGGATAATCCATTACTTATATTACCGCGGTCAATTTTCCGAATCGGTCCGAGAAAAGATTGTTTTTTTAATGCCTGGTCAATAGTTAAAATTGGTTTTAATGGTTTGTATTTGATTTTGATAAGTTTTAATGCTTTTTGTGCCGTGCTTTCATTATCAGCGACAACAATTACGACTGGTTGTCCGATATAATTGACTTTTTTGTCTGGTAATAGCGGTTCATCCAGAATACCAACACCAAGCTGATTTTCTCCAGGAATATCCTGAGCCGTTAAAACTGCAATGATGCCTTTGAGTTGTTGAGCCGGTTTGGTATTAATTGAGATAATCTCAGCATGTGCGTATGAACTTACCAAAACTTTTACATAGAGTAAATCTGCTGGTTTTGGTTCGTCATAGATATATCTTGCCTGACCTGTAACCATGGCAGGACCACTTAAATGATATGGCGTAATATTACCAGTTTTGCTTTTCATATTAGTAGAGTTCAATTCCGAATAATTTCGAAAAATGTTTCGTAAGATGGTTTCTGATTAAAGTCTGGCGGAACTTGGTACTGCCGCGCAAATCTGATATCGGTTTTAGTTCTGATAGTGCGATTTGCTGCGCGGTTTTAATAATTTGAACATCGATTTTTTTATTAATCAGATACTGGCAGGTTTTTTCCGCAATAACCGGATATGGAGCAACACCGCCAAAAGCAATGATAATATCTTTGATAAGATTGTGTTGGACTTTTAATGAGACAGCAGAATTGACTGATGCGATATCAACTGATTGCCGTTTGGCAGTCTTTTCAAAATTGGTCATTCTTGGTGACAATGGGATTTCAATTGCATAAATGATTTCATCTGGTTTGAGAGCGGTCTTTTTATAACCGAGATAAAAATCGGATAAAGGGATTTTTCTCTGTTTGCGCGCTGAACTAACAATCAACCGAGTGTTTAATGCTAATAGGGCAGTGGCAACATCAGCAATTGGCGACGCATTAGCAATATTACCAGTAAGCGTGGCAAGGTTTCTGATTTGGGTCGAACCAAGATGCATTATTGCCTGATTGAGCAGAGGCAGTTGTTTTTGAACTGTCGCATTTTTAAATATGTCGGACAGAGTTATATTCGCACCGATTATAACCGATTTCTGATTGGTTTTGATAAAGTTGAATTCTTTTATAAGTGAGATATCAATAATTACACCATATTCATATTTTTTAATGTTGACATCGACTATTAAGTCAGTGCCACCATTAACGATTTTTGCATGTCGATAGCGAGCAAGATAATTGAATAATTCTTTGGTACTGGCAGGCAGAAGATATTGTTTATCAGAATCTGGACTGGCAGTAATTATTTTTTCATTGAAATTCATCAACAATTTATTTACTTTGTCAAAATAGTCAGGAATGATTTTGAGTTTTTTATACCGATTGATATGATTAATAGATAATGCTCCTTGGATAATTGATTCATAACCAGTACAGCGGCAGAGGTTGCCTTCCAGGGCATTTAATATTTCAGTCCTTGATGGGTTTGGATTATTGATAAATAAACCGAATAAGGACATTATTATGCCCGGCGTGCAATATCCGCACTGGACACCGTGATAATCAAGCAGCGCTTTTTGAATCGGGTGGAGTTTTACCGGGGTGCCCAGGCCTTCGATAGTTATGATATGTTTATCGTGCATTCTAAGTGCCGGTAATAAACAGGAATTGACTGCTTTGTATCGTATCCTGCCATTTTGATTTTCACCAATAACAATCGTACAGGCACCACAATCGCCTTCCGAACATCCTTCTTTAGTGCCGGTCAGACCAAGATTATCTCTTATCAATTGTAAGGCGGTTAGTTGCGGAGATATTATCGGGCTGATAAGTTTTCCATTAAGAAAAAAAGAAATCTTTCTCAATAAACCCTCATTGTAATAAAACTTAAATAATACTCAAAAAAGAAACTCCAGCGGCAAGACTCGAACTTGCAACCCTTCGGTTAACAGCCGAATGCTCCACCATTGAGCTACGCTGGATTAAATATATCATAATCAGAATTTTTTATTTGTCAAGTTTTACCTGACCACGGCAAATTTTTTAATGTCGCGACCATAGCTTGTTTCTAATACAGCTATGTACAATCCAGAGCTGACCGGTCTGTTATTTGCATTCTTTCCATCCCAGACCGCACCGATTCGTTCCAGGTTTATCTGGTCCTGATAACGGCCTGGCACTGATATTAAACTGAAGTCAAGCGGCAAAGTCTTAATCAATTCACCATGCAATGAATATATTCTCAATTCTGCCCAGCGCGGGCTTTGGATTAAATAGATTGGGAAATATATTTTTTGCGCTTCGTTAAAGCGATAAGGAACCGGATACGGGTCAGCAAGCTGGTTTTTCTGGAAAGTCGGAATCTGCGTCGGATAAATTTTCAGAACCGAATCAATATTCGGGATTCCCCAACCGAGTGTGCAGTTAGGCGTGTTTAAACTTGCGGTTGCAAAAAGGGCATTTTTCACTGAATCAGCATTCCAATTCGGATGGGCTTCGAGTAAAACGGCGCAACAACCTGCAATCAATGCGGTTGCACAAGAAGTACCGCTGCTTGCCAGGTAAGCGGTCGAATCATCAGAATTGACAATAGTTACAGCATCAGCCAGAGCAGATAAATCCGGCTTGATTCTGCCATCATAAGTCGGACCAATACCGGTTGCCGAATTTGTGCCAATCCAAGGTCTTTTCAGCAGATTAACACCACCAGCAGTGATAATACCGTTAGCATCACCTGGGGCAACGATATATTGTGATGGCCAGGGAAAATGCGATAAAGGCGCATTGCCCATGGCGCTGACCACAATAACACCTCTTTTCGCAGCAAGACCCGCCGCAACCGAGACGGGTATTGTTTTACCATCATAATCTTTATAAGTATACCAGCTCCGGTAACCCAATGAACTGGAAATAATCTGCGCACCTTCCCGCTCTGCCCATTCGAGTCCCTGAACCCAGATATCTTCTTCCGTAATTGTCTCATAAGTATAACCACTGATTGCTTTATGGAGTTCGGTTTTGGCAATTATTAAATCAACGCCCGGAGCAGCACCAACAAATGCTTTGGGCAGATAACCGGCAATAATCGAAGCCATATGCGTACCATGGTTGGGTTGTTCAAAAAAGTCTTTACCTTCTTCATAATCAGTATTACTATCCCCACGCCGAATCCAGGTAATAAGAGGTTGATTATTTAGTGCAATGAGGTTTGGATGGTATTGGAAATCGTTGCCGATTTTTACAGGCGTAGTCCAGGTGCTACTCAAATCATGCGATTTAGTCAGATAAATATTACTTTGCGTTTCATAACTGACATAAATTGAATCATTAACCATAAAAGAATAACTGCCGAGAGATAATAAGTTGTTAACAACAGTATTTTTATCAAGCCAGGTATTTCCGCCATCAGTCGATTTCCTAAGCGACAGTCTGGTTATGCCAGGCGAGACGTCATAATCTTTATACATCAGATAGATTGTGTTACCTGTAATTTTTGCCTGAGCATTACTGACGACATTATCAATATTCGGTTTTTCCTGGAAAGTTTCGCCATTATCAGATGAGGTAAAGTGATAAAGATTTGTAGTTCGCAAACCTTGGACGAAAATCTCGATTTCACCAAGCGAATCAACAATCACAATCGGATTTGTTATCGGTTCAGCAAAGGCATTTACGACTCTTGCCGGGTATAAAGACGGAGATATATTACTGATATCAGCTTTACGAAAATATAAGACTGAATCCTGATTAATATAGGTAATGTATAAACCATTTTCTTTGGCAGATAGATGCGGGTTTTTTCCATTGCCGAGATTTATATTCACCGCCTGGGTCGTGTTTATAATATGTCCGAGATACAGATTAGTTATCGGTGCATTGGGTGCCTGCGGCAACAAGTCCTGCCAGATAAGATAGACAACAGAATCTTTACCGGCAACCGATAGGTTGGGAATCGACATATTATAAGTTGCGGTATTAAAAATGCTGCGCGGATTTGACCAGGTTTGACCTAAATCATTGCTGTAACTTGATATTAAACGGCAGGGGTTGGTCTGCCCAGGGGCAAAAGTGTCTGCTGAGAAAAAGATAAAAAGACGGTTCGAAGCAGTTTTGAATAATTGCGGTGATTTTACCATGCTGAGATTAGTTAAATTAGGAATCGAATCAATTACGCCATTGGTCTTCTTAATGTAAAAATTATCACCGCCTAAAAAATCGTGCTCTTTATGAATTCTTATCGAACGCAAAGCAATATGTTTTCTTTTCAACCCGGTATCCAAAATCGCGAGTTTGACACCCGAGCCGGTAAAACCTTTGTAATATACCTGTGGAATACCGAGCATATAATTCTGGTCATAGGTTAAGTTATAAAAATCCCGATACGATGAAGTATCAGATTGTTGTGGGCTTTCTGTATTCTTTTCGATTTCTTTGAGATCAGTTATTTTCTGGATATCAACAGCAACCGGTTTTATATTATAGACAAAATGCAGATTATAGATGCGTTCAAGCAGTTCAGGTGCAACTTTGAAACTTGCTGCATTGAGCCATCGGGAAGCAGTTCTGAGTTTGCCGCCGACCCTGATTATTTCGTCAACATATGGTTGATAAACCGGCAAATCGTTAAAGTCGAAAACCTGACCTGTATAATTTAGTCTTCTTTGAATAGCATCGTCACTTAATTGGGGTTGGAAATCGATGATAATTTTATTATATTCAGATTCAGTGCGAAATCCTTTGTCTGTAAAATAGACCCAAACAATATCAGTATCGAGTTTTATTGGTTCAGTTTTTTCCGGTGCTCGATAAAATGGCGTACTGGTTAAGATAAATAAAGTTAAAATTATGTTCATAAACTATAAGGACTGAATCTGGAAAAGATATTACCAACTAATATTAAGACGATTAATGCGAGCACGGATAAGACAATATTTACTACACCTAATATGATGCAAATACGACCAACTTTTTTGGTTGGTTTGGATATGCCTCCCGCAGATAAGATTATGCCGAATATGATGCCAAATAGGGGATATATTAATGAGAACACATATAGCCAAATAACATTGGTGAGATATAAAATATCAATGAGGGATTGGAGTCGATTGGTTTGTGGTTGTAATGTATCGTTGAGGGTGGTGGGTATAATTATTTTGTTTGTATCTTCCATTTTTGCCTCGATGTTTTAATATTTCAATACCCCGCGTAGGAGTTGAACCTACAACCTACGGATTAAGAATCCGTTGCTCTGCCAGGTTGAGCTAGCGGGGCAGAGAATTTTACGCGCCCGGCGTGACTCGAACACGCAACCTACGGGTTCGAAGCCCGGCACTCTGTCCAATTGAGCTACGGGCGCAAGGGTGAGTGAGGGGAATTGAACCCCCAACATCCTGAGCCACAGTCAGGTGCTCTAACCAAGTTGAGCTACACTCACCACGAAAAGATTAACCACAGAGGCACTGAGCATGCAGAGAATCACAGAGAAAATCCTCAGATAAGACTTGAGAAACTCTGTGTCTCTGTGGTGAATTTTTATTACGCGCCTAGAGGGATTCGAACCCCCGACCCTCGGATTAGAAATCCGATGCTCTATCCGACTGAGCTACAGGCGCAGAACTTAAATCGGGGAGACTGGATTTGAACCAGCGGCCCCCACGTCCCAAGCGTGGTGCGCTAACCGGGCTGCGCTACTCCCCGAAACTTCAATATATTAATATACTCTATATTCTGAAGATGTCAAGAATTATCAGGTACAAACTGGAATCTTCGTTACTGACAGATGAAATTCAGACCGGGTTTATCAAGATGTTCTACGGTTTCATCGTATGCTTGTCTCATTCTCTTAAGATTATCGTCAGATAAAAACGGATAGTTTTCTTTGTCGATGACCGTATTTTTGGTGATTGGTAATATTTTAAATCGATATTGGTTCTGTTCAAGATATTTGGCATTCCAGGTTGGGATATAGGAAATTTCTTTCAAATAGACGCTGTCTTTTTCTTTAACAATCGTATATTTTAACATGACACCGGCATCGCAATAACGCATGCGCTGACCGCAAAAGAAGTTACCTAAACAATAAGCAATATAAATATTATTAATGCGTTCGACCGGCTGGATTACATGCGGGTGAGAACCGATAATTAGATTTGCGCCATACTGTTCGATTTTTCCAACCAGCCGTTTCTGATTTTGATTGGGATATCTTTGATATTCTTCACCAAAATGGAGCGCAACAATAACAAAATCTGAGATGAGCTTTGCCTGTTCGATATCCTGTTTGATTTTTACGGTATCAATCAGATTTACCATCCACGCTTTGGGAATTGGGATTCCATTCATGCCATAGGTATAACTTAAAAAGGATACTTTTAGCGAGTCTTTCTCATAGACATATATCTTCCGGCTCTGCTCTTCTGAAATATATGCACCGATTTGTTCGATATTGTACTTGTTAAATATCGCCGTAGTGGTCCTTAATCCTTTTTCTCCATAATCCATCGTATGATTGGTTCGAAAGGCAATATCAAAACCGGCATTTTTCATTGTTTGGGCAAGCGCTTGGGGAGACTTAAAAGACGGATAGCCAGTATAAGTTCCGACTGAATCCAGAACACCGCCAAACCAACAAGTAGCAAGGTCAGCATTTTGCAAATCGGCGGCGACTTCCTGAAAATATGGTGAAAAATCATGAGATTTGCTTTGTTTGTCATAGACCGCATCCAGGACACTCTGATGGATAAAAATATCACCAACTGAAATTATTGTTATGGTTGATGAGTGAAATTCATCGGACAAAACCTGATTTTTAGAAGTATCGAATATAAAAGTCAAAGAAAAGAATGCGAAGATGACAATAATAAACAGAAATAAAATGCCGAGCTTGTTTTGTGTATCCATATTACAATATATTTTTTAGAGTTGTTATAATAATTAACTTTTTTTCAGGACAAGATGACGGCTTAATGCTCGATGCAGAGTTTGTTTGGTGATGGGTTTTGTGATGTAATCATTCATACCTTTGCTTAATGCAATCTGTTCATCACCCTGCATGGCAAACGCAGTCAATCCGATGATAATTAAGTTTGAAAACTCAGGATTTTTTCGGATTGCTTCAGTAGCAGTATATCCATCCATGACCGGCATCTGAATATCCATTATGACAATATCATAGGTTCGACCATAATTCAATTTATCCAATAATTCCTGGCCATTATTAACAATATCGATATTTACATTATACTGTTCAATTAATTTTTTAATTAATTTCTGGTGTTCCGGGTTATCTTCCGCAATAATGACATTGTAATATTGAGACTTCGGTTTTTTAAACTTCATTTTGAATGATTGCCCGGTTTTTTGGATGATTTTTTATTTTCGACCGGAAGCCAAATCGTGAATTTTGTGCCATGATTAAGTTTGCTTTCAAGTCTAATTTTACCATGAAGCAAGTCGGTTAATCTTTTAACTATGGACAGACCTAAGCCAAGACCGCGGTCGTGTATATCGACATGATGTTTACCTTGAAAAAACCATCTATGTATTTCATCAATGCGATTTTGACTTAGCCCGATACCGGTATCCCGGACAAAAAATTCCAAGAAAGGTCTTTTAATTTGTGCATGAAGTTCAATTTGACCTTGGGCAGTGAATTTAAACGCATTATCTAAAAGGTTACTGATAATCTGCTCGATTTTTGCTGAGTCGGTAATAATATATTCAAGAACATTTTTATGAACAGTTAATTTAAACTTGATGTTTTTATTTTCCGCGATCGGCAGGAATCGTTGGTAAATTTTATCAAATAGATCAATGATTTTTGTTCCCTTTTGCTCAAAAGTGATTTTACCGCTTTCAATTTTTGACAAATCCAATAAGTTGTTTACTGTTTTCAACAGGTAGTTGCCGGAAGATTCAATGGTCTTGAGCATTTCTCTGTTTTCATCACTCTGGGCAGTATCTAATAAGAGATTAGTATAACCGATAATCGATGTTAAGGGCGAGCGTAATTCATGACTTATATTTTGTACAAATGCGGTCTTGGCTTGATTGGCATTTTCAGCTGATTCTTTGGCTTTGATGATTGACAACTCTGCCTGTTTTCGTTCGGTAACATTGTGCATAAAAATAACAGTACCGATTACTTTTTGGTCAGCATTACGAAGCAAAGCACCGGTTACTTCAATTGTTATTTTTGTACCGTATTTAGTCTGAAAGGTAATTTCATATGGTTTAACATCTTTACCGGCAAATCTTGCTTGCATTTTTTCCTGAATAAGATTTAATGTCTCCTGTGAAAAAACACCGTACTCGCTGATATGAGCGCCGAGTTGTTCGGGGGAGAAACCACTCATCTCATAGAGCCGCTGATTTGCCGCTATGGTTCGACCATCTGGTGACATGATAACTATCGCATCATTAGCACTGTTGAATAGAGTCCGATATCGTTCTTCACTTTCCCGTAATGCCTGTTCGGCAAGTGTGCGTTCGGTAATGTTTTCGACGACACCATCAAACCAGTCTATCTTCCCATTTTGATTACGATGCGCACGAGCGATTATAGATGTCATTATTATCGAGCCATCCTTTTTCTTTTGTGGAATCTGGTAGTCAATGACCTGTCCTTGTTTACGCATCATATTGATGAAATTATTGCGGTCACGGGGATATTTATATAAACTGGTTACAGGTATCTTAATCAGGTTTTTAGTTGTTTTATAACCGAACATACGCGCCATAGACGGATTAGCTTCAATAAATTTACCGTCTGGAGTAGTGCGAAAGATACCAATATTGAGATTTTGAACTAACCCGCGATATTTTTCTTCGCTCTCAGTGATCATTGATTGTATGCGTTTTCGTTCGGTGATATCATTAGCAATCACCATAATTGCCGGTTTATTATTATAGATAAATGGTTTACTAGATGTTTCGACAACGACAACCGAGCCATCAAGACGGATGTATTTTTCTTCGGTAAATTCCACTACTTTTCGTGATCGGAACATTTTCATCATACGCAGTTTAATCAGCTTGCGATAATCAGGATGAACAAATTTAAAGGCGGATTGACCGACAATTTGGTTTGCTGATGTAGCGCCTAACAAATGAATCGCACTTGGGTTTATAAAAAGGATTTTTCCGTTGCTATCAACAGCAGCAATACCGTATAATGACAGCTCAATTAAGGTTCGGTATTTTTCTTCACTTTCCTGCAATGTCTGCTCAGCATGTTGGCGTTGCACGGCTGAACCGATAATATTGCCTGCGATTTTGAGTGCGTCGATTTCAGTTTGTGTCCAATTCCGTTCTTCGATACCGTCATCAAAGCCGATAAATCCCCAGAAGGTTTTTTCTTTGAAAATCGGTACAATCGCAATCGATATGATATCCTGGAGAGAAAGCAATTCGCGTTCCCGGGCAGGAAAATCACATATATTGCCAAAGAGCGGACGATTTTGAGATAGTGTCGTAAGCCAGCGTTCAAGTCCGGTTTTAACTATATCAACATTCTGTAAATCAGGATTAGCGATTTGAGGCGTTACGCCTTGAGCAGTCCATTCATAAAGCTGGCTGAAGAAAAATCTTTTGCCATGAGACAGATGTTTTCGGAAAATATACGCGCGACTTACTTGAGCAGCTTTGCCAAGGCGGGTTAATATATTATGGATATCGTCGTCCCAAGCCGGGCTTTTCAAAAAGCGTGCAGACGCATAAACAATCGCTTCAAAGATTGCTTCGCGGCGTCGCAGTATGTTTTCCATTTGTTTTCGTTCAGTAACATCTTCGATGACGCCGTCTAACCAATCAACATTACCGGTTTTGTCGAGGTGTGCATGTGCAGTTATTGAAGCGATAATTATAGTGCCGTCGAGTTTTTTTATTTTTATAGTTTTGTCTTTAACATAACCTTGTTTTTGTATTTGTTGAACAATATTTTGTCGGCCGAGCCGGTCTGCGTAGACATCTTCAATTTGCAGTTTTTGCAGCTGTTCAAGAGAAGTACATCCAAATAAACGAATACAAGCCGGATTCGCTTCACGCAATCTACCGTCCGGATAAATCTGGAAAACTCCGATGTTAAGATTCTGCACCAGACCGCGGTATTTTTCTTCGCTTTCTTTAAGCATTTTCTGAGCGATTTGCCGCCTAAAACCTTCAAGGGTAACGGAAATTGTATCGGCAACCGAAGTCGCAAAAACCTGTTCGTCGGTCGTCCATTTGCGCATCGGTCCGGTATGTTCGTGACAGAGAATGCCAATTATCTTGCCATGAATCCAGATCGGCACATCCATCAAGGAGACGATTTTGTTTGGTTTGTAATAATCTTTATCAAACTCAAAAGTGGCAATATTGTTGTAAACATCGCTGACTGCGATAATTCTTCCTTTTTTAAGAGCATTGAAATAGTACGGATATTTTTTCGTATAGAAGATAATTCCTTTTTCGTGTTTATTTTTGCTTTTTAAGTATAAGTCTTGACAGTGCAGTTCAGATTCATCATTGCTGATTAACCAGAAACTTGCCCGTTCCACATCAAGTGTTTTAGAATCAATTTCAAGGATTTTTTGAATAGCGATTCTATATTCGGAAGCTTTTATTTTGGCTAATTTCAACAAGGCATCCTGATAGCGGACAATCTGGCTTAACTTTTTCTGTTCGGCTATTTCGGCTTGCTTGCGTTCGGTGATATCATTGATAATACTTACAACCCGCGCGAGTTTTCTGCCTTCTTTGATTGGTGCCCAGGAATGAGTTATCCATTTAGTTTTGCCTTTTTTGGTAATTATTCGATATTCAACATTTGACCCGCTATTACCTTGCAGGGCAAGAGCAATGGTTTTCTTGACAATCGGTGCGTCATCTTTGTGATATATACGAGCAACCTTGCCGACCAGGTCTTTGGGGGTATGACCAAGAATTTTAGTGCAGATCGGACTGAGATATTCAATGACGCCATCGCTCCGCGTTACCATGATAAGGTCGCGTGAATTTTCAACAATTCTTCGGAAGCGGGCTTCTGAAGCAAGCAGTTTGCGTTCTAATTTTTTTCGTTCGGTAATATCTTCAATAACACCATCAACCCAAATTATCTTGCCTGCCTTATCTTTATGGGTGTGGGCAAAGACCGAAACAGTGATCGGTGCGCCATTTTTTTTCCTGAGATTTAATTCTTCTGCGGTTACGATACCGATTTTTTTCAGCTTTCTGAGAAACCGCCGACGGTCTTTTGGATTTTGATATAAATCAAAAGCGTTTAGTTTGATAAATGATTTTTTAGAGCGCAAACCGAACATACGGAACATAGCCGGATTGACATTGAGGAATTTTCCCTGCGGAGTAGTCCGATAAATTCCGATATCGATGTTTCGAACAAGGCCTTCATATTTTTCTTCGTTTTCGACAAGCTTCTTTTCAAGATTTATTTGTTTTGTGATATCGGTAAAGATATGAAACGCGCCGACAAAATTTTGCTTATGGTCAAAGACCGGGTCGACGGTAACCCGATAAACTCTTTTATTTATTGAATATTCGGATGATTCGCGGCGCCTGGTTTTTTTGGCACGGATAAAAGGGCAGTTTTTTTTGCATTTCTTATCACCGTAAATTACCTGCCAGCAATATTGGTCGGTAAGTTTTCCACAATTCTTACCGACGATTTTTTCGGCCGCTTTATTCCAGAATTTAATACGGTATTTTTTATCAGTCAGAAAAAAACCGTCGCGAAACGAATCGTATAAGAATCGCGATTGACCGGCGATCTGATGTAATATTGCCTGGGTTGGTTTATGGTCAGTAATTTTTTTTATGGCAGTGATAAGTTGTCCATCTTTGCAAAACACTAATTGATTTGACTTGTTCATTAATTAAGTTCCTTAATCAGAAGTTTTACTTCTGAATATCGCCAATCACTTTCTAAACTAAACAATTTTATGCCTATTATATTATAAAGTCAAGCATATTTTTGATAAAATTCTCATTTCACCATGCTGCATTAGATTTTGCCCTTTTTGCTCGGTTTTTCCGCTGCCTGTTATCTTGACCCGACACTGTTTTCTATTCTTGGATTTGCGCCGGGTGTTAATTTTTATCAGTAACCAGCTTGTGAGTTTTGGTATCTGTTGTGTCATCTGCTCAAGGTATTCTTGAGTTTTTATCTAAATGCATTTTTGGTTTCTTGTTTAAGTTCTAACTCGACCCCCTGCGCCCTACCCCCTTATAAATAGTTTTTCGTTGTTAGTTGTTGGTTGTTAGCGGATTACATGAGAAAATCAGCCTTAAAAAAGTTGCTATCCAGTTGACATTTTATCGATAACCGAATCCATTCTGATAATTTGACTTGACCAGATTATATATTTATCATACAATGTCTGAGTGAAGGCAAATTTTAGAATCGGTTTTGGCTTTGATGCGCATAGATTAGTCAAGCACCGCAAATTTATTTTGGGCGGGGCGGAAATCAAATATGAAAAAGGACTTTTAGGTCATTCTGATGCCGATGTTTTGTGCCATTCGATTGGTGATGCTCTGCTTGGAGCAGCAGGACTTAATGATATTGGTTGTTATTTTCCGGACACCGATTTGAAATATCAAGGAATCCCTTCTCTAAAGATTTTAACAAAAGTATCAAGCATGATTTTAAAACAAGGTTACCGGATAGTAAATATTGATTCAGTGATAGTATGTCAGGAGCCAAAGCTTAATCCGTATTTTCCTAAAATGAAAAAAGTTCTATCAAAAACATTAAAAGTAAACCAATCACATATCGGACTCAAAGCCAAAACAACCGAAGGAATGGGATTTACTGGCAGTCGAGAGGGAATAGCAGTATATACAATAGCATTACTGGAAAAAAGATAGTCATGCTAAGATTAATTCAAAAATCAAAAGTCAAAATGCAAAATGACAAATCAAAATTCAAAATTCATAACATATTCTGTCACCCTGAATTTAATTCAGGGTCTCGAAATGCTGAATCAAGTTCAGTATGACAATCAATATTGCTTTTTGTATTTTGGATTACATTTTGATATTTGATATTTAATTTTTAATTTTATTTTATGTTGCCATTACGCGATGATATTCCATCATACCGACGCCCGACGATAACTTACATAATAGTGGCGCTCAATGTCGCGGTATTTTTCTACCAGTTATCATTAGGCAGAGGAATTGACGATTTTTTCAGGTTTTACGGGGCAATTCCATCCCGTATTTTAAGCGGCAGCGGAATTTATACCTTGTTCACATCGATGTTCATGCACGGCGGTTTCTGGCATATTCTGGGTAACATGTTGTATCTCTGGATTTTTGGCGATAATGTCGAAGATGGGTTGGGTAAGTTTTGGTTTATCGTAATGTATCTTTTGTCAGGACTGGTCGGCAGTTTTGCCCATATCTTAATTTCTCCGAATTCAACAATCCCGATGATTGGCGCTTCTGGTGCGGTGTCGGGCGTACTCGGATGTTACATACTTTTATTTCCCAAAGCAAGAGTGCTGGCATTGGTACCGATTATATTTTTTATCCGAATTATTATGTTGCCGGCTTATATTTTTTTAGGATTCTGGATATTTTTACAATTAATTTATGGCTTGGGCACGATTGGTCACGGTGCCGGGGTTGCTTATTTTGCGCATATCGGCGGTTTTGCCGCAGGAGTTGTCTTCGGTTTATTATTCAGGAAAAGACAAAAGCGTCTCAGTTACGAGATATACTGAGGAAGGCGAAAAAAATCCCCTGGATAAGCAGGGGATTTTTTGTAACAAGTAATAATTATTCCTTATCGATTGTGGTTTTTTCTTTCTTGTAACCAGCCGGAGCTTCAAAAACAGTTTCTTTAATGTCTTCCGGTTTGATTTCAGTTATTTCATATTGACTGACCGCTTTGTCTTTTTCATAGTTTACGGTTTTTACCGGAAATCCGATATACATATGTTCAGATTCTTGTTCCGGGCCGACATTATAATACCAGGACATATTTTTCATCATCGAAGCAAAGAAATTTCCCATTTGTTCAAAGCCGGTCAAATCACTTTCGTTTAATCCGAGTTTTTGCCAGTCAGTAGTCCAGACTTCAATTTCTTTGTTTTTCTCTCGAAAGCCTTCGTATTTATCAGTTACCTATTGGTTGACTTTCTGGTCGACGGCGACTTTATTATAAATAAGTTTAGATTTTTCTTCTGGTTCAGGCTGCATCATACCCTGTAATTTACTTGATAGACCGCTTGGCAGTTCTTTCATCGCTTCCTGAATTCCGGCAATAGCTTCTTCAGCAGCTTTTTGAATAGCCTCTAAATCTTCTTTAGTTATTTCAGTATAAGATTTTTTCTTGTGGTCAATCATCCAGAACAATTCTTTGTCACCGCGAAAGATAATCGACATATCACTCTTATCTGCTTTCATATCCATTCGAATCATATCTTTTTCGAGAATTGTTGTCTGCGTCATTGGCTTGGCTTTTTTGTCCTGTAAATCAAGAAACTGGCTGGACATAATGATACCAGCATGGACAACTGTACACATGACCGCGATTGCAATCAATATCTGTTTTTTTATATTCATAGTGCCTCCACAATTTTTAGGTTCGTTATATTATAATTAAAATCTGACTCGTGTCAATATCTGTTCAGTATTTTACTGCTTGACTTTATATATAAAATAAGTAGTATAATTTTTAATGCCGGATTTTTACAAACCCGAAGATTTAACTGATCTTGATTACGATACCAACCTTGCTGACCCGGGTAAATATCCGTTTACGCGCGGTCTTTATCCAAATATGTATAAAGGTCGGCTCTGGACCATGCGCCAGTATGCCGGATTTGGCGATGCCAGTAAAACCAATGAGCGATTCAGATATCTATTACAACAAGGGCAGACCGGTCTTTCAGTTGCGTTTGATTTGCCGACTCAGCTTGGTTATGATTCAGACAACCAAAGGGCATTGGGTGAAGTCGGTAAAGTCGGAGTCGCAATAAGCAATGTATCGGATATGGCACAGTTGTTTGATAAGATTCCACTGGATAAAGTCTCGACTTCAATGACGATTAATGCGACCGCACCAATGATTCTGGCAATGTATCTGACTGTTGCCAAAGAGAACGGTATAAAACAAGAATTACTATCCGGAACTGTCCAGAATGATATTTTAAAGGAATACATTGCGCGCGGTAATTATATATTTCCGGTTAAACCGTCAATGCGTCTGGCAATTGATTTATGTGAATACTGTTCCCAGCATATTCCTAAGTGGTATTTTATTTCGATATCTGGTTATCATATCCGTGAAGCCGGTGCAACTGCAGTCGAAGAACTGGCTTTTACAATTGCAAATGGCATTGCGTATGTTGAGGCGGCATTAGCGCGGGGATTGAAAATAGACTATTTCGGACCGCGATTATCATTCTTTTTCGGAGCCCATAATAACTTGCTTGAAGAAGTCGCCAAGTTCCGTGCCGGTCGGAAAATCTGGGCAAGAATTATGCGCGAGCAGTTCAAAGCCCAGGCCCCGAAATCCTGGATGTTGCGATTCCATACCCAGACCTGCGGTTCAACTCTGACTGCCCAGGAACCGGAGAATAATATTATCCGGGTAGTTTTACAGGCATTGGCGGCCGTGTTTGGCGGTACCCAAAGTCTGCATACCAATTCGTTTGACGAAGCTCTGGCACTGCCAAGTCAACAGGCAGTTAAGATTGCTTTACGCAGCCAGCAGCTAATCGGTTATGAATCAGGTGTAACTGAGGTTGCTGACCCGTTAGGCGGCGCTTATTATCTGGAAAAATTAACCAGTGATATAGAAGAGCAGGTTATAGCATTGCTTAAGGAAATTAGTGATAAAGGCGGTGCGGTGAGATGTATTGAAACCGGGTTTATCCAGCGGAAAATCGAAGAATCGGCATATCAGTATCAGAAATCAATCGAGGAGAGCAAGAGAAAAATTGTCGGCGTCAATGTTTTCACGGACGCCAAAGATAAAAAGCAAGCGCTGAAAATATTGAAAGTTTCACCAAAACTCGCGACCGAGCGCAAGCAGAATTTAAGTAAATTCAGAAAGACACGAAAAAACAACTCAGTCAAACAAAGTTTAGAAAATTTAGCCAAAACAGTTAATACAGAAGACAACTTAATGCCGGCAATTATAGATTGCTGTGAAAATAATGTGTCATTGCAGGAAATATGCGATGTTTTAAGAAATAATTTTGGAGAATATGATGTTAAAAAGTCTTAACCATATCGGCATTGTCGTAAAATCTTTAGATGAATCAGTCAGGATTTACCGGGATTTACTGGGTCTGGGTGAACCCCAAATCGTTGAGATGAAAGATATGAATTTAAAAGTTGCCATTTTTAAAATGGAAGGATATAAGATTGAACTGGTCGAGCCGACCAGCCCGGACACGACGATTGCCAGGTTTCTGGAAAAACGGGGACCGGGCATTCATCACCTGTGTTTTAATACGGATAAGATTGAGGAAAAGTTGGAAATGTTAAAAGCAAATGGTGTTATTTTAATTGACCAAAAACCACGCATTGGTGCGATGGGTAAAAAGATTGCATTTGTCTCGCCAAAAAGCACTAATGGCGTATTAATAGAATTATCAGAATAGAAAGGATAAACAATGAAAAAGAAGAAACCGAAAATGCGCAGAAATATCGCAACTGAAGTAGTACATGGTCAGAATGTATTAGGTGACCGAAAAACACGGGCATTATCAGTGCCAATTTATCAGAGTGCGGTTTTTACCTTTGAGAGTGCAGAAGCCGGCGCCCAGATTTTTGCCAAAGAGAAAAAAGGTTATTTTTATACCCGGCTTGGTAATCCGACGGTTGAAGCATTTGAACAAAAGATGGCATATCTGGAAAACGGCGAATGCGGTTGTGCTTTTGCATCAGGTATGGGAGCGATTTCCGGCACGATTCTTTCCGTCTGTAATCAGGGGGATGAACTGGTTGCGGTTTATCCGGTTTATGGCTGTACTTATTCTTTACTGGTTGATGTCTTGCCGAGATGGGGTATCAAAGTCAAATGGGCAAAATCGGATAATTTTTTAACCAATCTCAAAAAGCAGATAAGCAAGAAAACCAAACTGGTCTTAATCGAATCACCGGTTAACCCGACGATTGATATTATCGATATCAAAGAAACCGCTAAAATCGCGCATCAGTACAAAGCATTGCTGGCAGTTGATAATACTTTTGCCTCGTTTTACAATCAGAAGCCATTAAATCACGGTGCCGATATCGTGATGTACAGCGCAACTAAATACATCAGCGGGCACGGCGATACGGTCGGTGGAGTTGTAATTTCTAATCAGAAGTTTATTGGTTATATGAAAGATTATATTATTCGTGATTTGGGCGGAATTATGAGTCCGTTTAATGCCTGGCTTCTTTTACGGGGTTTAAGAACAATGGGCGTCAGAATGCAGGCGCATAATCGGAATGGTATGGAAGTGGCAAAGTTTCTTGCAAATCATCCCAAAGTTGCCTGGGTCAGGTATCCGGGTCTTGAATCGCATCCGCACTACAAGATTGCTAAAAAACAGATGTCCGATTTTAGTTCAATGATTGCATTTGAATTGAAAGGCGGCAGACCGGCAGGACGAAAACTGATGAATAATGTCAAACTCTGCGTGTGTGCGGTCAGTCTGGGTGAAGCCGCAACACTGATTGAGCATCCGGCTTCGATGACCCATTCGAGCTATTCTGCCAAAGCATTAAAAGAATCAGGTATCTCAGAAGGACTGGTCAGATTATCAGTCGGGATTGAGCATGGTCAGGATGTGATTAGTGATTTGGCGCAGGCATTGGACAAATGCTGATTTGATTCTATTAAAATCAAAGGGGTGAAACCGATAAAAGTTTCACCCCCTTTTTGTTATAAGATAGGGTTATGCCGTTTTGATTCTGGCAAGGTCATCGAGACCTAATTCTTTAATCAGTAAATCCTTGAGTTTAAATTTCTGGATTTTGCCGGTGACGGTCATTGCCATGGCAAAGTTATCAACAAACTTGACATAGCGCGGTATTTTTGACCACTCGACTTTGCCATCGCATCTTTTTCTGATATCGTCATGGGTTAAGGTTTTGCCGGGTTTAAGTTTGATAACTGCGGCAAGAACTTCCTGCAAAACTTTATGCGGGACACCGACAACATGGATTTCCATAATCTCGTCTTCGAATAATGACAATAAAGTCTGTTCAACTTCAGCCGGATAAACATTATGTCCACCGATGATGACCATATCTTTATAGCGACCGACAATTTTATAATAATCGTCTTTGTCTTTGGTGCCAAGGTCACCGGTTCTGAGCCAGCCGTCTTTGACAATCGCTTTTTGAGTTTCTTCTGGTTTTTTATAATATCCTTTCATAACATTATATCCTTTAACCCAGATTTCACCGACTTCACCGATGACGAGTTCTCGTTCAGTTATCGGGTCGATTATTTTTGCCTGGACATCATCGAGCGGTTTGCCGACCGTAGAAACTCTCCGTTCAATTGAATCATCAGGTCGGGTCTGATGGGTAATCGGACTGGCTTCAGTTAGTCCATATACAATCGTAATTTTTTTGGCACCCATTTTATGCACGACATCTTCCATTAATTCGATTGGACAGGGCGCACCTGCCATAATGCCGGTGCGTAAGGTTTTCAAATTAAAGCGAGAAAATTCAGGGTCATGCAGTTCATTGATAAACATTGAAGGTACGCCGTGCAGGGCAGTACACTTTTCTTTATCAACCGCAATCAGAGTTTTGTGCGCATTAAAGTGTTCGGTCGGAACAACCATGGTTGCACCGGCCGTAAGACATACCATGTTGCCCAGTACAGTTCCAAAACAATGGTAATAAGGGACCGGGATGCAAACCCGGTCTGTGTGCGTAAGCTCCATATTTTTCGCGCCGTCACGGCCGTTATTGACAACATTGTAATGGGTAAGCATGGCACCTTTTGGAAAACCGGTCGTTCCTGATGTATACTGAATTAAACAAACATCCTGCGGGCCAACCGAATTCTTGATATTTGAAAAAGTGGTCGCGTCGATCAAATCACCGAGTTTGACAAAATCTTTCCATTTCAATGTCCATGGATACGGATTTTTATTATGCGTGATTAAGACGACATTTTTGAGAGCTGGAAATTTTGTCAGATTCAGATTAGTCGAATCGGCATTGGCAATTTCTGGACAGGCTTCAGTTAGAATTTTGAGATAATCATAGCGATGCAGTTTGTCACCGCTCTTTTTTTCAAATCCTTCGATCATGACCAATACTTTGGAGTCTGATTGTTGGATTGCATAATCGACTTCAGATGCTTTCCATTCCGGATTGACCGTTACCAACGCAGCACCGATGCGGGCAGAAGCAAGTTGGGTGATAAGCCATTCTGGTTTGTTCGTGCCCCAGATGGCGATATGCTCACCGCGTTTTACACCAAGTCCGATAAAAGCTTTTGCCGCCTGGTCAACCAGATGTTTTAATTCGCTCCAGGTATATTGCAGGTTTTCGTCAACATAAACGACTGCTTGGTGATTTGGATACTGCAGTGCGTTTTCTTCGAGTAGAGTACCGATTGTTTTATTAAGTAAAGACATACCAGATACCTTTCTAATTTTTTTTGTGTTTTCTAAATGTAAATCACGGTTTTATAACAGGTATAAAACGCGGGATACAACTATAATATATTATAACAAAAAAAGAGAGAAAATCAAGAAGTTTGACAGACAGATTATTTTATTGACTTTACGGTTATTTTTCGATATTTTGTTAAGAATGTTAAGTGAAATAAACGAGATTGTAAAAAAAGACCCGCGATATAAAATCCAGGCATATGCTTTTGTCTTGGCCGCGATTGAAACTGCCCGAAAGATTACTCAGAAAGAGAAACATGTGAGCGGTGTTGATTTATTGGAAGGGGTTAAAATCTTGGCACAGCGAGAATACGGCATAATGGCAAAGACGGTTTTAGAATCATGGGGCGTAAAGACAACTGACGATATCGGCGAGATTGTATTTAACCTGATTGATGTTAAAATGCTCAGCAAAACCGACCAAGATACAAAAGAAGAGTTTCACGATGTGTATGATTTCGAAGAAGTGTTTGTGAAAGAGTATTCATTTACTAAAGACAGTTTGCCACCGAGGCACGAAGATACAGACAAAGGCAAAAAATGAAAACAAAAAATATACAAGACGAACTATGCAATATGTCATTCTGAGAGAACAGAGTGAACGAAGAATCTCTCGTATGAAGGATAGCGTAAATTTTTTGAATACATGAAAACATACTATGTGTATATTATGATTAATAAATCTAAAACTTTATATACTGGTGTTACTTCGAATTTGATAAAAAGAGTTTATGAGCATAAACATAAATTAGTAGATAGTTTCACAAAAAAATATAATATAACCCGTCTTGTTTATTATGAAGAAACCAATAATGTAATGAGTGCGATAAGCCGGGAAAAGCAAATCAAAGGGTGGTTACGAAAAAAGAAGATCGAGTTAATAAAAAGCGTTAATCCAAAATGGCAGGACTTAAGCAAGAAATGGTATGAAGAATGAGATTCTTCGCTGCGCTCAGAATAACCATAAGCATAGAAGTAAAACTTTTTTGTGTATAAGTTTTTCCTTTATTCTCTCGGGTGCAGAATGATAACGAGTATAATAAGCATTAATTTGTACGAGAGATTCTTCGCTTTGCTCAGAATGACAAGGGACGGAGCGGGTGGCAATAATGACTGATAAGGTTATCGAAAACATTTTTTCCAAAGCCAGTCCATTACTATCAATTGTGGATAATTATGAAGAGCGCAATGAGCAGAATCAGATGGCGCAGGTGGTTTATAAAGCGCTTAAAAATAAAGAGCATCTTTTAGTCGAAGCAGGAACCGGAGTTGGCAAGACATTGGCATATTTACTGCCCGCCGCACTTTGGATTAAAGAGACAGGTAAAAAAGTGCTCATCTCAACTTACACAAAAATTCTGCAGAATCAAATTATACATAAAGATATACCGATTCTCAGAGAGATACTTCGCTTTACTCAGAATGAGAAAAATGAAGAGATTAGTTGTGCGGTGATTTTTGGTCAGGATAATTATGTCTGCCGCAGACGATTGGAGAGCACGGTCAATTATGGTCTGTTTGATACTCCGTATGAGTTTTCTCAAATCGGAGTGCTCCAAACATGGCTCAATGAAGGTGGTTCGGGAATTATTCCCGAATTTCCTTTTATGTTGGGCAGGGCACAGGAAAAAATCTGCCGTGACGGCGATATGTGTAAATATCAGAAATGTCCGTTCTATATTGACTGTTATTATTTTAAAGCGAGAAACCAATGGCTCAAGGCAGATTTACTCGTAACCAATCACTTTCTATTCTTTGCCAATGTTGAGACCGAATATCTGATTCTGCCTAAATTCGATGCGGTCGTGTTTGACGAAGCGCACCGGATTGAAGAAGTAGCATCAAAATATTTTGGATTAGAAGTTTCTAATTACGGATTACACCGAATGCTAAATGCGATTTATAATCCCAATGCCAAAACCGGGATTGTTGCCCACCTGGAAATTCCGGACAGCCAGAAACGGGCAATTAGTGATATCTGTCTTGAGGCGCACGACATGACGGAAATGATTTTTTCCCAATTTAACGAATACATACCCAGACAAAACACCAAGATAAGAATTAAAAAACCGCTTACGGTAGAAAACCGTTTAAATGATATTTTTATCAGATTGACGCACGAGTTGTTAGCGATTCAACCCGAGCATCTGGACGAAGATTTGGAACTTGAGTTAAAAAACCGTCTCAAAAGATTAGAGGCATATCGAAATAGTATCAGCCAGTTTTTAGAAGTTGGGGATAAGAATTCGGTGTACTGGATTGAGAAGACATTGCCGCAAACAAGAAAAAATCCGATAACTTATCTGAACAGCGCCTTGATTGACATTTCAGAATTATTCCAGAAAAAAGTTGTCGAAAAGATTCCATCCGTAATTTTGACATCCGCAACATTGACCGCGGGTAAAGATTTTACATTTTTACAGAACCGTTTGGGATTAAGAAAAGCAGAAACCTTGTATTTGAGTTCGCCGTTTAATTATAAAGAGCAGGCAATTTTTGTGATTCCGACCAACTTACCATTACCAAATGAAGAAGCAACATTTTATCCAAGCTGTGCCGAGACGATTGATAAGATTTTAACATACACTAATGGCAGGGCTTTGGTTTTATTTACAAGTTTTGATTCTTTGAACAAAACATATGAGCTGGTTGATAAGACCAAGTTTCCGTTTTTAATTCAGGGGCAGGCACCAATATTTGATTTACTTGATAATTTCAAAAAAGATATCTCATCCGTGCTATTTGCGACCCAGTCGTTCTGGCAGGGCATTGATGTGCCGGGTGAATCATTAAGCTGCTTGATAATTGTGCGCCTGCCGTTTGATGTGCCGGATGACCCGCGATTAGAAGGTATCTGCGAGAAGTTAAGAGAAAAACAGATGGAGCCATTTACAACTTATCAATTGCCCAATGCAGTATTACGGTTCAGACAGGGATTTGGCAGACTGATTCGGAATAAACTTGACCGCGGGGTGGTTTGCGTACTTGATAAAAGAATCGTGACTAAAGATTATGGCAAGCAGTTTATCTATTCTCTGCCCAAAAATCTGCCCCTGGCATTTTCGGTTGAAGCAATCAAGGAATTCTTTGCCACGGATTAACACAGATAAACATTTTAAATAACAATGAAAAACCAAAGTTTAGTAACAAAAATAAAAAATATAAATATATTTAATATGTGTTTTTGATATAAAAATCTGTGATACCTGTATATAAACATACTAATATAAAAAATCTAAGTATCGAAGCACAAAAATTATTAGTGCACTGTATGGTTTGTCCGCGCAAGTGCGGAGTCAATCGAATCAAAGAAGAATTGGGTCAATGCCAGACTGGTAAAGATGCGATGGTTTGTTCATACGGCACGCATTTTGGTGAAGAAAGAGAATTAGTCGGACTACATGGTTCAGGCACAATATTTTTCAGTTATTGCAATCTGCACTGCGTATTTTGCCAGAATTATGATATCAGCCAGAGGGGAGAGGGTTATAAAGTCAGTGCCGAACAATTGGCAAAGATGATGCTCGATTTACAGAATCAGGGATGTCATAATATCAATCTGGTCAGCCCAACGCATATCGTGCCGCAGTTTTTACAGGCATTCTTGATTGCTAAAGAAAAAGGATTGAATTTACCGATTGTATATAACAGCGGCGGTTATGATTCAGTCGAGACTTTGCAATTACTTGATGGAGTGATTGATATTTATATGCCAGATACTAAATATAGTTCTAATGACTTGGGTGAAAAGTATTCAGGAGTAAAAGATTACTGGACTGTGAATCAGCTGGTATTGAAAGAGATGTATCGGCAGGTTGGTGATTTGGTGATAAACAAACAAGGACTTGCCGAGCAGGGTTTATTGGTCAGGCATCTGGTCTTGCCAAATCAGATTGCCGGTTCTTTTGAAGTTTTAAAATTTATCGCTGAAGAAATTTCTAAAAACACTTATGTTAATATTATGGACCAGTATCGACCGTGTTATCTTGGCGATAGATTTACTGAGTTATCGAGACGAATTACTCAGCAAGAATATAATGAAGTGGTTAATTTTGCGCATAAATTAGGTTTGGGACTACGCAATCTCTTATGTAACCACGAATAAACACGAACAAGAATGTCATTCTGACTCTGAGCATAGCGAACAGGAATAATCTATTTTTAACCACCAATGAACACGAATAGACACGAATATACACTAATGTCATTCTGAGCAGAGTAAGCGGCTGAAGAATCTCGACTTTTTGTCATTCCGGACTTGACCCCACACATTTTCTTGAGATTGTCGAAGATTTAATTCCACCAATACAACTAAACTTAACTATGTTTAAGAAAAGGTGAGGGGTTGATGCGGAATCAAGGTCTTTACTCTGTGCTTTTGTATCTCTGTGTTATGTGTAATATGCAATTCTCTGTTCTTGTTACAACTAACAACCAAATCATTTTCTGGCTTTAAGACAAGATTACAAACAATGATGTTATCACTATCTTTACTATTCAATAGGACAATATCTTTAACAAACACAAATAAAAACATAAAAAATGTATTAAAATCAGTTAGAATACAAAAACAAAAGGGCAGACCTATAGGCGATTTCATAGTCCGCCTATCAGATAACATAATCATTACCGACTATCAGGTATTATCAGGCAAAGGGCTTAGTAAGTGCCGTTTCCGATACAGTATCCTGGGTACGATTATCAAAAAATCCGGACCGCGATATACTTGAACAAATCAAAAATACGGTTTTCGTCTTAATCGTGCTGACTCTATAATTCTGTGCAAAACAATCACCTGATGCAAACACTCTTTATTCAAAAGTCGATATCTAAGATTTACATTTTCTTGATTTCAATCCAAAAGGTATGATGTTTTTTCTTTTACTCCAAATATTTCAACGACAATTTTTCACTGCTGATTTTTTCAAACAATTCTAGCAGGGAATAAGTACCTGACGGTTTGATAAGTTTTTCAAGCACGAACTCGCCAAAGTCTTTGGATTTTTCAAGCACTGAACTGACGCCGTATTGCTTTTTGAACTGAGCCGTCAGCATATTACAGGTCAAGTCACCTAAAAAGTAATTATGCAGATAAATCGGATGCGTAGTATGATGAATTCGAAATGCCCAAGCCGGATTATCCGTATATTTTTCTTCAGCCAGAATGAGTTTGTAATATTTTGAATAGAGTTCGTTGATGTCGTCGAGTTTCTGGATATTGTTCGTATATAATGACTGGTCAAAAAGAATATCAGGAATTGCCCGAATCTGATTGGTTTTCTGCCATTGTTTGAGATTGGTAAAAGCGGTTTCAATCTGGTCGAGATTGTCCTTAAAGAACTGCTTGAAGAATACTTTTTCATACATAAACTCGCGCCAGAGATTGGCAAAACCCTCGCTGGCAATTCCGCTCACACCCATATTTAATAAGATATCGTCTGGATTTAAAGTGAAAGAATGAATCGCATGACCGGTTTCATGCAACAAGACGCCGTATTCGTGATAACGGTTCTCAACATTTGCCAGAATCCGGTTGTCTATGCCGGTCTGGATTGTAAAACTATAACCCCATTCAGATTTATTCTTGCGTGGAAACAGGTCATAGGTGATATTGTATTTAGATATATCAATATCGAATTGGAGAAATAAACTTTTGAGAATTTCGTAATAATCAGACATATCAACCTGCTGATTGAGTTGCGGTGCGATTTGTGACGAGATATAAGCAATATCCCAGGGCAGGACCTGTTCATCTTTTAAATATTGTCTGCCGAAATTCTGGTAAGTTTTCTGTAAGCAGGGTAAAAACTGCTGGGTTTGTTTATCCCAATCTGTGAAGATATCGGGTTTGAGTTCGTCAAATTCAAGCCGGAATTCGACGAAGTTTTTCGCACCATACATACGGGCATAATCCTTGCGCAGGTTTAAGAGTTCAATAAAACCGCCTTTTACTAATGGTTGATTTATCTGGGCACGGCATAAGAATACCTGTTTTCGTTTTTCGCGGTCTGGTTCACTTCTTAATATCTGCGTGATTTGGGTTGAGCGGATTTCTTTGCCATCAAGCTGAAAACGGAATGTGTTGAGAATCTGCGAGAGTTCAGTAGTTTTCTTTTGAATGGTTAGGTCAAGCTCGTTTAATTCATTCGACAGGTGATACGGTTTGAATGCCAGAGCAATAATATCGAGTCTGCGTTTATCCATTGGGTCAAGCGGTTTTTGCTGATGTTCTAAGATTGTTTCGTAATATTTTTTATTTTTTAATACTTGGGTCAGTTTTTCATATGCCTGATTGACGCCGAAATCAAAACCAGTCGTGTATTGAGTCCAGGACAGACTCGAATACTTTTTGCTTTGTTGTTCCAGTTCTTCTGCAATTTTTACAACCTGTTTAATATCGCTCATTTTACTCCAATCTCTTGATATATTTTTACTAATTTTTGGGCAGCATGCTGCCAAAGAAAATTGTTTTTGATATGTTCTTGTAATTGATTATGCTTTTTCTGCTCAAGTGATTTTAAGAGTGCCTGTTTAATAGATTTATTGGAAAACGGATTGCAATATTGAGCAAAATCACCAAAATATTCGTCAGTACCGCCATATTGAGTAATTACAATTTTTGCACCAGCAAGTCCGGCTTCAAGTGCGGCAAGTCCAGGCGTTTCATAATATGACGGCAAAATTAAGGTATCACAAGCCGCATAAGCAGAAGCGAGTATCGGGTCCGTTTGCTCAATATCTGTAATAAGCAATGTGTGGGCACGGGATTTGATTAATTCCAGACACTGCCGAGCATAATCATTATCAATAACCTTACCAATCAAGACTAAAGGTCTGTCAATTTTCATACAGGTTTGTAACAAGCGTAAGACATTTTTTCTTTGCCAGCCGATATGCCCGACATACAGGATAAAGTTTTTTATACCATATTTATTGGCGAACAAGGATGGGTCGGCATGATAAAATCGCTCGTCAACTCCGTTAGGTAAAAGTTTTATTTTTGAGCCAGGAATTTTAAATCCGTACTGAATCAGGTCACATTCTTTTTTGGTATTGGGGGCAACAATCTTAGCAGTAGAACAAAGCTCCTGAGCGATTTGATAAGGATGAAAACTGCCCAGTTTTCTTAATATTTTTGTAAAAGGCAGGAACGAACGGATAAACCGAGTGCTGTGTCGGCTGTAAATAACCGGGGTTAAAACTATTTTAACGCTCAGGGCAGATAAGGATTGAGCAAGATGATAAGTGCCGACATGAGCGCAGAATAGATGCACTAAATCAATATCTTTTAATGAAGTTTGTTCCCATGCATCAAAGAGCAAAATCTCGTGACCGAGTTTTTCGAGTTCTGTTTTTAATGCCAGGACTTGGGTTTTAACACCGCCTTCAAGAATCGTGATTGCCTGAAAACTGCCAAAGATTATTTTCAATTCAAACTCCTTTTAACCACGGATTAACACAGATTTATCCTTTTATCTTATCTAAAATTTTATCAATACACTGATAGAAATTTATTTGCATTCTTGTTCGTCGGGATTTTAGTTTCGGGTAGTTAGCAATTTCAGTTTTATCCATAATCGGTTTAATTATATTCTTATACGATAAATTCTGCAAATTGTAAATACCTTGTTGTAAGGGGATAAATGTTTCGGTCTGGTCTGGTGTTATGATATGCAGGAATATTTTGTCAGTCTGGTTTTGAGTGTTAATGTGTAATTGGTCTTGTTTGATTTGCCATTGGGATTGTTTTAAGGTTGATAAACGAGCCTGCCACCAGTGATAAAACTCAGTCATATTGGTGAGCCAGATATCGGGTAATTGTTTTGCCCGCATCAGGATTTTATAAAATATATCTGGAAATTGAATAATCCGATGCGGATGGTCATAGATAAAAATCGGCTCATTGGCTTGCAGTTGTTTGTCAAAGTATTTCTGATAGTAATCAAGACACTGGTCTTGAGATAAGCTGGCATGCACTAATCTGCCAATACAAATCGGATGCACTGGAATTTGCATGACACCTGACCATCTGTTTTCGATAACTGGAAACAAAGGTAGGTCATCATAGGCAAAACTGAATTCAGAAGAATATTTTAGTTTGTTATCTTCGATTGCTTTTTGTATGTGTTGATTCCATAATCCATAAGGACTGACAAAACCAATCGGATTGATACCAGATTTTTCCAGGATTGATTTGGCTTTGTGTATATTATCATAATTGCGCTGGTAGTCTTTATATACCAAGTGCTCATAGCAGTGAATCTGAAAATCTCGCTTATTATTAGCCAGTGCGGGGTGGGCTTTAGTATTCACAAAATAGGTAAATTTGATACCGGTTTTATCTTCTAAGTCAAAAGTTGCCTGCAGCGAAGATTCGGGTCCAAAATCTGTATCAACCCGAAATGCAAACGCACTCTGCATCTGATTCAGATAATACCAGAGATGAGCGTAATTGAGATTCATTTTCCGGTATAATTTTCGGATGCAATTAATAACTAATTTCCGGATTACTCCTTTGTTAACTTTGGCGGTGATTTCACTGGGAAATTTGCGGGACGGATAATAGAATGGCTTTCGTTCATTGCCAGTATCAAGAAGTGCTTGATTGATATGAAACGGGATAGCGATAATATTGCCATTGCCATATTCTGATTGAAATATTTTGTTATGACCAGCATATTGATAATCAATCGCAGTAATATTGTTAAAAATATCAGTGCCGTCATTTAACAGGTATCTGTTCTTGCGAGACGCAAATTTTAAATCAGGTTTGATTTTTTCAAGATTAAAAGTGTCAGTTAATATACAGGTGCCGTGATTAAGTAATTTCTGTATCTGTTGCAGTTCATATTGGTTTAAGGAACGATTGATTATTATCGGATAATCATATTGGTCAGGAATTGTATCGAGTAATTGATACAAGACTCCTTCCTGCTCCAACATTTGAATCCAGGCAAATTCCTTTTTTATTAATCCAATCATATCAAATCTGACTTAAAGTGAAATCTTTTTTACTGATACCATTGATTAAGAGCATGAACAGACTGTAAATGATTATCGAGATAATGATTAAAGGAATAACCGTGAGTCGTGATTGTAATATTAAGATACCGGATACCATGATGAATGTAGTAATAATTGGTTTGATTATATATGATAGTTTTATTTTTATATGAGCAATCGGTTTGGTTTTCTGAATTAAAAGCATTAAGGTAATCAGTTCAGCGCTGATTAATGATATGGCAGTGCCGCGCCCACCCAGAATTGGCACCAAAACAATATTTAAGACAACATTAGCAAGCACGCCAAAACCAATACTTGAAACATAATCCTTATTCTTTTTGCCGGCAATCAAGCTTGAAGTGAAAAGACTGTTGAGCATGGTGATGAAGAAAAACCAGATTAAGATTCGGAAAATTACTGAACTCGGTTCATAATCAGCACCGTAAATAAAAACGGTGAGCGGTTTTGCCAGGATAAAACCGCCCGCGCATATCGGGATTGCAATCGCAAGAATCAATTTATTGAGCCGGCTTAAAACCAAAGAGAGTTTTTCTTTACCATCGAGAAAATAACGAGAGATAATCGGAAAGGTCGTGTTGTTCATAACCCGGTCAAAGATGAGTATGAAAAACAGAATCTTGCTGGCCGCGCTGAACAGTCCTACTGAAAGACTGTTTTTCACAAGTCCGAGAAAGACGACATTAAAATTGAGCGAAAACTGAATGAGCAAAGCACCGACCCCAATCGGAAGAGCGCTTTTTAGAAGTATTCGCCACTCGGAAAAACGCTCTCTAAATTTGCTCTGAATATGCCCGCCATGACGGTGTCTTAAATAAACAAAGACAAGAAACAGAGCAGTCAGGAGATTGCTCACCAAAAATATTATGGGCACGGTTTTTATCTGTTCAGGATTTTTTATCAAGACAAAGACAAGCGCGAAATAACTGGTACCGAGAATCAGTTTGCTGATTGTGATATATATCATCTTTTCCCAGCCCAGAAATACCCATTCCAAGAGCAGGGCGAAAGGGAACAATGACAGGCCATAGAGCATAATCAGCAGTTTGACTTCATACGGTTTATTAATGACCAGTGCGATAATCATCAAGACAATAAAAATAATTGCGGCTAATACTTGTCTGAGCGTAACAACATTGTTGATATACTTGTTTTGTAAAGACCGCTCGCCGGTTTTTAAGGATTGGGCAATATCACGGGTACCGATTGAAACCAGCCCCAGATTAGTCAGAAAAGAACCGAATGAGAAGAAAGCAAAAGCAAAACTGATTTTGCCAAAATTACTCACTTCAAGCACTCGGGCAAGATAAACTATAGCAAAGAAGTTTAAGAGATAATTTAACCCGTCGCCGATGAAAAGGATAACGAAGTTTTTTGCGGCTCTCATATTCGTGTTAATAATTCACGAACCGGTTCGAACTGCTTTTGCCAGGATTCAGTTTTTTCGTCTCGTAATTGAACGATTTCCGAATAGAGTCGGGTTAAGTTTTGCTGAGCATTATTGATTGCCTGGATTATCGATGGGGTCTTATTTTCAGTATGAACAACGCCTTTATAAAAATATTTTCGTAAAGTCGGGGTGTCAGATATTATCAAAGGTCTGGTTAAACCAACCGCTTCATAGGCACCACATAAGACAGTATTCAAACGATTTGTTAAGACCATTATCAAGCTTGAGTCTTTTAATATTTGCAGATAATCGGTATCAGATAAATAGCCGGTAAGACGAATATTTGAAGGTAATGATAATTTATCCAGTTTTTTACTATTACCGGTCAGGTTAAACTGAAGATCGGGCAAAGACCGGGCGGTCTTGATAATTTCCTGAATCGGTTCGTCTTTACCATAACCGCAGATTACTGTAATTGCGGTCTGCGTGCCCGGTTTAAACTGGGATGGCGAAAAAGGGATTTTATCTTCAAGCACGACCGTGTTTGTATCCTTAAGCAAAACCTGTTTAAGAAGGTCCTCGTTATGAACTATGTTTAAGGCAATATGTTTAATCATCGAAGAGCAGAGATTGAGATATATTTTCTGATACCAGTTATGAGTGAAAAAAATACCAGAGTGGGTGTCAAAGATTAATTGTTTGCGAAACATTTTGCAGTAGAGATAAGCAGGAAATGCGGCGTGAATAGGCGGGAGCTGGACAAAAACCGTGTCAAACTTTTCAGCGACTAAATTCAGAAATGTCAGAAAAATCAGAAGCGGATAATTTAATAATCTTACAACCGGCACTGAACTTACTTTGGCAGTAATTATCTTCGCCTGCAGACACTCGGCTAATACTTTTGACCTTTGGGTAATATTATAGGCAAGAAAGGCGGTTTTTTTAGCCATGAGATAATTCTAAATTTTGATTATAATACTCTAAAAACAGACGCTCGTAAATAGTAAAAGTGTTTTGCGCAATGATTTTCCAGTCATAGTATTTTTGGGCTAATTCGCGACATCGGGAATACTGAGCAGGATTATTTAAAATATGCATAACTCCGTCAGCAATCTTTTCGGTCTTGGAGGCTAAAATACCGATTTGTGAACAGTCTTCTGGAAAATGGCATAAGGTGCCGGAAACGACCGGTGTATTGCAGGCAAGGGATTCAATAACATTTACGCCAATGCCGCCCCATTTATTATATTGGTCTGAACCGGGCAAAACTAATAGATCAGCAGTTTGATAGTATTGTTTTAATCGGTCGTGCCGCTGGCGGGGAATTATTGTACAGCCGGACTTAAGTGCTAAATTATAATATGGGTCTGAAACTTGAGCACCAACGATAATAGATTCAACCGGCATTTTGTCCTTTAATTTATTGAAAGCATAAATAACTTCAGCACTCGCTTTATACTGGTCTAATCTGCCAATATAAAGAATGATTTTCTTATCAAGAGATAGACCAATTTTTTTGCGCACCTGGATTTTATCTGCCGGTACGAACTGGTTAAAATCAATACCCATGGTCTGGATATTGGTTTTGCCGTCAATGCCAAATCTGCTGATTGATTGCTGGCAGGCGTGAGTCAGGCACAAGAAATGGTCAATATTTGATAAGTGTTTACGGCACGCAAAATTTTCTAATATGAGGAGCGGTAATATGCTATATAATAATTTTCGGCGAGAAAGCAGAGACAATGGCGGACAATCACCATGGTGTTGAGCAATGATAGGAATCGATTTGCAATTGTTAGCAATAGCATAAGTTAAATAGTTGAAAATGCCGTGCAGATGAATGATAATCTGATTTTGCACTTCTTGTTTCAATGCATTAATTAGGCATGGGGAAAATTCCCGGCCATAAGTCAAAACCCGTGACGGGAAAACGCGATAGGTAATATCGTCTTTTGTTTCGAGGTATTGTTTATGACAGGTTTTTTCCGGCAGCCAGCATTCAATCCGGCAATTTTTTATACCGAGTTTTTGAATTGCTTTGGCAGTCTGGATATGCCAGCCATTATATATGTCTTCTTCTAAATTTTGTGATGTCCAGGATGGCGAATGATGCAGAATCTGGATTATTTTTCGTGACACTAAAACCTCAAATGAGGAGCATCACTGATTTGTTGTTTTGTTGACTGCGAGACAAACCTGACAGGTATTAAAGTGAATATCGACCGTATCTTTGACTTCATAAGCATAACCGCCGGCAAGAGTGACGGCAACCGGAATTTTCTTTTGCTGACACGCCTGAATTACGATCTGGTCGCGTTGTTTAAGTCCTTGTTTGGTCAAGCGCAACTGACCGAGCTGGTCTAATTGAAACGGGTCAGCACCGGCCAGATACACAACCAATTCAGGTTTTTGCTCGGTAAGGATTTTATCGACAGCGGGCTCGAGTATTTGCAGGTATTCTTTGTCACCGGCGCCATCATCTAAACCGATATCCCAGTCTGATTCTTCTTTAATCGGATAGAGATGTTCCTGATGGATTGAAAATGTAAAAACCGACGCGTCGCCCTGGAAAATTTTTGCGGTGCCATTACCCTGATGCAAATCGCAGTCAATAACCGCCGCTTGGCTGATTAAACTAAGCGCCTGCATTTTTTTGATGCCGACCGCAACATCATTGATGTAACAGAAACCTTCACCATGGTCAGCAAAAGCGTGATGAAAACCGCCGCCTAAATGAACCGATATAACATCTTGAATCGCTTGCTGGCAGGTTAGAATTGTTCCCTGGGTATGCAATAAATATGCGTGAATAATCTCCTGGGTTAAGGGCAGTTCAGAACGGACCGTGCGTTGAGACCAGCGCAGATTCACCATATCATCGACATATGATTTGGTGTGCACGAGCAGAACATCTTTAACATTGGCCGGTTCGGGATTGATAAAATCTGCTTCGGTAGCCAGATTTTCCTTAAGCAGCCGTTCTTTCAAAAGACGGTATTTTTCAGTCGCAAAAACATGTGGTCCAAAATCAGCTTCATATTTATCAGAATAAACAATTTTCATAATCGTGTGAATAATTATAATGATGAAACAAGCCCAAGTCAATTGATTTTATTACATGATAAGGATATTTGTATCGCTTGACCCGAATTTGTTCGGCTAGGATAAATTTTTCGTGCCACCTCTTGACAATATGAATAAATTGACATATAGTTATTTTTAATGAATAGAAATTTACAGGGGCGATTAGCTCAGCTTTGGTTAGAGCGCTTGCTTGACATGCAAGAGGTCACCTGTTCAAGTCAGGTATCGCCCATTAAAACAAGGGTATGTCGAAAAAGACATACCCCTTTTTTTTACCCTGATTATGCTTGAAATCTTTGAAAAATTACTGCGCCTGCAGCAGATTGATAATGAACTGACGATTCTGGAAAATAAAAGCAAAGAGATGCCGCGACGGATTGAAGGTATTCTTTTAGTCAGCGAAGACAAGAAAAAAGAGTTTGCTTCACACCAGCAACATATCATCGAGTTGAAAAAGAAGTATAAATTGACGGAAGTTGATTTAAAAGAGACCGAAGATAAAATCAGTCAATATTCGACCCAGCTGTATTCGGCAAAGACCAATGACCAGTATAAAGCGTTCTTAAAAGAAATCGAGAATCAGAAAAAACAGAAAAACACGATTGAAGATAAATTGATTGATGTGATGGATAATATCGAAACCACAGAACACGAATCAAAACAGATTGAAACAGAGATGGCGGAAATTGAAAAAGAAACACAGGCAAGAGTGGCAGTAATTAAAAGCGAGCAAGAGAATGTAAAACTTGCGATTGAGGAGCGGTCGAAAACACGAGCCGATTTATGCAGTACCATCGGCAAAGAAACCCTGGCGATTTATGAACGGATTCGTAAAGGTAAAGCCGGTCTGGCTGTGGTTACGATTATGGACGAGAGATGCCAGGGGTGTTTAAATCCCCTGCCCGCGCAAAAGATTCTGGAAATCAAGAAGAACGAACGGCTTCACTTCTGCGAATACTGCGGACGGATTATTGTTTCGCCGGATATCAACAGCACCCCGTCTCGATTCGGCGAAGCGGGCAAGTAAAAATCAAATTGCGCGCCATTGCTAAATTAGTCATTAATATTGATGGTTCTTCACAGGGCAATCCGGGTCCGTCTGGTGTTGGCGTTTATTTTGAATCCGGAGACAGACAAAAACTTATTGAAAAAAGCAGGTATATCGGCGTGCGAACCAATAATCAAGCAGAATATGAAGCACTGCTTGATGCATTGAAAACGCTCAAAACAACGGATAGGAATTGGCAGTTAGCTGACCAGTCAGAGATTGAAATCAGAACCGATTCTGAGCTTTTATACTGCCAGATTACCGGTGTTTATAAGGTGCGCGATTTCAGCATTAAGAAATTATATTCTGAAGCGGTTAGATTAATGAAAGAACTGCCGAAAATTAAAATGGCATTAATACCAAGAGAAGAAAACCGGATTTGCGACCGCCTGGCAAAAAAAGCCATTAATGAAATGATTAAATCAGGTAAAGTCAAGCGGGTTTCTAACCAGCCGAAAATCAGGAGTTTATTTACTGAATGATAACCGTTAAATTTATCAAACTCAAACCGACTCTGACACCAGTATATCAGACACTGGATGCGTCAGGAATTGACTTGCATGCGGCACAAAATTATACGCTCAAAAAAGGCGAGTTTAAAATGATTGATACGGGTATTGCGATTGAAATGCCCAAAGGACTGGAGGCGCAGGTCAGACCGCGATCAGGTCTGGCAGCAAAATTCGGCATTGGCGTTCTGAACAGTCCGGGTACGATTGATGCTGATTATCGGGGAGAAATAAAAGTTATACTATTTAACTTCAGTAAAAAAGATTTCAAGATAAAAAAAGGTGACCGTATTGCTCAGCTCGTCTTTGCAAAAATCACCAGAGTAAACTTAAAAGAATATAAACGGTTATCCAAGACCAAAAGGGGGCATGGCGGTTTTGGACATACTGGATAGTCCTGCTTACATTGAAATACTTAAGGGGCCGTTCCTTAAGAAGCTGAGATAAAACAAGGACGCTCCCGTCAAACTGGGAACGACTCTTTGTTAGTTTTGTATTTCAACTCCAATAAAAATCGTGCGCAGGGGACGGGGATAATCTTTGTCAGTGATACTGTTGCCAAATTGTTCGGCATAGCGGGTGTTAAAGATGTTTTCTGTTTTAAGAACCAGTTTGATTTGTTTGTGAATTTGTTGAGTAATCGCACTCGAGCATATCAAATGAGCAGGTAATTTTTTGGTTAGCATCGAGATATCAGGCAGGGTTGAATAGTCAGTATAATAATTGAGCCGAGTACCAGTATAATTTGCTAAGAAAATAATATCTGTATTGGGAGATATCTTATAACCAATATTTAATGATAAAAGCAAATCGGGCAAAAATGCCTGTTGTCTTTTAGTGTATTCATATCGTGTTGTCTGGGTTTGCCAATCATCATAAACGAGTTCTTTTCTGGTCTGGGCTGCATTTTGCCAGGTGCCACTGATACTTATCGGCAGGTTTTGGGTGAGTTGTATCTTAGTCTGAAATTCAAGACCGAAGATTTCGGAAGAGTCAATATTGGTTGGCCGCCAGATATTGGCAGTGTCAGGCAGCCAGCTGATAAGATTTTTGGTTTTACGGGTAAAACCGGTTAGTGATAAAGAGAATTGCGGATGGGGAAGATAATCGAGTCCGATTTGATAAGCAGTGCCGATTTCAGGTTTAATCGCAGGATTGCCAGAAACCGGCCAGTATAAATCATTCAGGGTCGGTGCGCGAAATGCCTTGCCAAGATGGGTGCGCAATTTAAGATTGGGCGTGATGGCGGTGTTAAATCCGATTGCCGGACTGATAAAGTTCCCAAATCCAGAATTATGGTCAAATCTGATACTGACAAAAGTGTTAAGTTTGTTCTTATATTCATGTGAACCTTCAGCAAAGACACCGAATTTATTAATAACCGGATGCCAGCTCGTATCAGACGGGTATTGAGCAAAAGCAGAAAAACGATTGTTTTCAAAATCCGCGCCAAGAGCAATCCTGCCAAATCGGGCATATTGATAATGGTTGATAAGATTGATAATAAAGGTTCTTGACTGGTATTGGTCTTGGTATAATGAAGTGTCCTGAGTCCACTGGTCAACCCATTTGAAATCTGAATTGTTAACAAGATAATGCGAGTTTAGTATTAAATTCCAATTTGGATTAATTGCTAAATCGACCGAAGGTTTTATTAGAAACAGGATGTCTTTTTGCCGGTCATATCTGGAAAAGGATGTTGCGTCTCCATATCTCGGATATTGAGAGGTGTCTGGTAATGGACCGGGTAAGCCGAGTTGTTTTGAGTTAATAGTCATATTAACACGCATCTTATTTAAAGAGTCAAACTGATAGCCGCTTGTTAAATTAATGCTTTCAAACAATATGTCGTCATTAGTGCGCATACCGTCTGATTTAGTGTGCAGATAATTGACAATCGTGTTCAGGTTTTTTATCCGGTCAGTAAAAGAAAACTGCGAGGTGTTGTATGAGCCGTATTTATAACTTATTTGATATGATGGCGATATTAAAATATCGAACGGAGTTTGAGTAATTAGATTAACCACACCGCCCAGGGCATTGGCGCCATACAGGCTTGAAAAGGGTCCTTTGACAATTTCGATGCGGTCAAGATTGGTAATCGGAATCAGACCCAAATCAGGCATACCCGTGGAAGCCGAATTAACGGGCAGACCATCGAGCAGAACCAGAACTTGCTGGCTGGTTGAACCAAAAAGACTGATTGAAGAAGCACTGTTGACGAGCGAATAATTTCTGATATCAAGACCGGCAGTACCGGATAAAGCCGATGCAATATCCCGGTCTGATTTGTTTTGAATGTCTGTGTGCAGGATGAGACTGGTGCTGATAGGCAGGTTAAAGATTCGGGTCCGTACTCTTGTTGCCGAGACAAATATCGTATCGACCGGAGAGGTCGTGATGTACTGGATATCAGATACTGGTTTGCTTTGAGCAAAAGCCGCTGTAACGAGTGTCAGAAAACTGATGATCGTAAAGGTTTTTTTAAGCATAAATCTATCCTTTCCGCGCAAGGCGATTTTTCTTTGGCTGATGGCTAATAGCAATTAGCTGTTTGCTATACGCCAGCATCTGAAAGACAGGTCTCCTGACTTACAGCCATCTACGCTTTTACCTTCCCATTTTTTACAACAGTGGCACAACAAAAGTTTCGTTACTGCTCACAGTGGGTGGGACCGTGGTTGATTTTCACAACCTTCCCTGTACAATTCTTTTTAAAGAACTGAATCCGATTTAACGGACTTCTTTCATTCGTTTTATTATAGACAAAGGAAACAGACTGTCAAGCAGGAATTAATCAGCGCAGAACGGATTTTCACAGCAGTGGCGGCAGTTTCTAATAATTTCATCTTTTTTCCCCTGATATAAATCAGTGGAAAAGTAGCGTTCGGAACGGTCAGGCAGAACTGTTACCACGGTTTTATCTTTTCCGATTTTGTTTAAAACATTGATAGTTGCCAAAATATTGGCACCGGATGAGACACCGACCATCATACCGAGTTTACGGCTGATTTGGCGGGTGATGGCAAGCGCGTCCTGGCTGGGTATTGGTTCGCACCAGTCGATTTGACTGGTATCGATTAACGCCGGAATAAAACCGGCACCAATGCCAGGAATCTGGTGCGATTCAGGATTTTTACATCCGTTGAGGACTGCTGATTCTTTGGGTTCAACGGCAATCGCTTTACAGTCCGGATATGCTTGTCTGAGTCTTTTAATAACGCCCATCAAGGTCGCGCCAGTACCGATGCCGGCAACAAAAGCATCGATTTTTATTTGCGGCATCTGTTCGATAATTTCCTGACCCGTGGTCTGATGATGGCACTGCACATCATCCGGATTTTCAAACTGACGGGGGAGAAATACTTTGGGATTTAATTTCGACATCTGCCGGGTTCGTTGCATCGCACCCTGATAAAATTCATTTTGAGGGGTTAAGCAAATTTCCGCCCCAAACATAGTGATGATTTTCTGGCGTTCGACGCTCATATTTTCGGGCATGACAATAATACAGCGATAACCTTTGACCGCACAAACCATAGCAAAACTGATGCCGGTATTGCCGCTGGTTGCTTCAATAATAATCGAGTCGGGTTTGATTTCACGGTTGTGCTCGGCAAGTTCGAGCACATGTTTGGCAATCCGGTCTTTGATACTGCCCGATGGATTTAAGAATTCAAGTTTGGCATAAAAGTGCCAGTTTTCGTCATTATATTCAAGATTCATTTCCAAAAGCGGAGTGTTACCGATGGAATCGAGAATCGAGCGATTCAGAAAATTGATGGGCAGCATGAATAGAGTATATTTAAGAAATGAGCATAGTCAAGCATTGTTGATTGAGTGTTGTAATTACATATTTACGGATATGTAACGAGCAAATTAAGCTGCTGAGTTGCTTGACATAGCGTAAAAATTGAGTATTATAACATTATAAAAAATTAACTGTTTGTCATAGAAAAAAGAAATTATGAAAGAAATCAAAGAAAGAGAAGATATTGTCAAAGTTTATATTGAAGACGAAGTAAAAAAATCTTATCTGGATTATGCGATGTCGGTGATTGTCGGCCGCGCTTTGCCAGATGTCAGGGACGGCTTAAAACCGGCCCAGCGCAGAATTTTGTATTCGATGAATGAGCTCGGTCTGGCGCATAATAAAGCATACAAGAAATCAGCAACCGTGGTCGGTGATGTGCTCGGTAAATACCATCCGCACGGCGATTTGGCAGTGTATGACACAATGGTGCGCATGGCGCAAAACTTTTCGCTCCGTTATCCGTTAATCGACGGTCAGGGTAATTTTGGCTCGATTGACGGTGACGCCGCGGCAGCGTATCGTTATACTGAAGCAAGACTGACTGAACTTGCCGGCGAGTTATTGCGCGATTTGGAAAAGAACACGGTTGATTTCACGCCCAATTTTGACGGTCGGCTCAAAGAGCCAAAAGTATTGCCAGCCGCATTTCCAAATCTTTTGGTTAATGGTGCATCAGGTATTGCAGTCGGTATGGCGACCAATATTCCACCGCATAATTTTTCAGAACTGGTTGACGGGCTGGTGGCATTGATTGACAATCCGGATTTAACGAGCGAAGGTCTGATGAAATATATCTTGGGACCGGATTTTCCGACCGGCGGCGTGATTGTTGGTAAAGAAGGAATTATCGAAGCGTATAAGACCGGCCGCGGAAAAATTATTGTGCGCGGCAAACTGCGCCCTGAAGAGGGTAAAGGCGGTAAGGACAAGATTGTCATTACGGAAATTCCGTATCAGGTCAACAAAACCAGTCTGATTGAACGCATCGCTTCATTAGTGCGAGAAAAAAAGATTAATGATGTATCTGACCTGCGCGACGAGTCGGACCGGGACGGGATGCGGATTGTGCTCGAATTGAAACGGGATGCCAATTCAGAAATTGTCATAAATCAACTGTATAAATATACGCCATTACAGGAGACCTTTGGCGTGATTCTTTTGGTCTTGGTTGATAATGTGCCGAAGATTTTGAATTTAGCCGAATTGTGCCAGCAGTTTTTGAATTTTCGTTATGAGGTGGTCAACCGGCGGACTAAATTCGAATTAAAACAAGCCGAAGACCGCGCCCATATCCTGGAAGGTTTGAAAATTGCACTCAGGAATATTGATAAGATAATTGCCCTGATTAAAGCGTCCAAAGACCCGCAGATTGCCAAAGAAGGATTGATGAAGAAGTTCAAGCTTTCCGAAGTTCAGGCACAGGCAATTCTGGATATGCGTTTGGTTCGCTTGACCAATTTAGAGCAGAAGAAAATTGACGAAGAATACTTAGAGCTGATTAAATTGATTGCCAAACTTAAAGGACTATTGGCATCAAAAAAAGCGATGATGAAACAGATTAAAGACGAGCTCTTAAGTCTGAAGCAGAAATTCGGCGACAAGCGCAAGACCGATATTACCAAAGGCAAAGTCGAAGAACTGAATATCGAGGATTTGATTTCTGAAGAAGATGTGGTCGTGACGATTACGCATAAAGGTTATATCAAACGGATGCCGGTATCATCTTACCGGAGACAGGGACGGGGCGGAGTCGGACGGTCGGGCGTCGAAGTTTCCGAAGCCGATTTTGTCGAAGGTCTGATTCCGGCAACAACTCTGGACTATATTTTGTTTTTCAGTAACCGGGGACGCTGTTACTGGTTAAAAGTATATGAGATACCAGAAGGCAGTCATCAGGCAAAAGGCAGACCGATTGTTAATTTACTGGAACTGGAAAAAGACGAGAAGATTACCTCATATCTTTCAATACGCGAATTTGCCAAAGATAAGTTTATTTTTATGGTGACTGAACAGGGAACCGTTAAAAAGACGCCTCTGGATGATTTTTCCAATCCCCGTAAAAAAGGCATTATTGCGATTACTTTAGACCAGAATGACCAGTTAATCAATACATTTTTGACCACAGGCAAAGATGAGATTATGCTGGTTACGAAAAACGGGCAGGGCTTAAAATTCAAAGAAAAAGATGTCCGGTCAATGGGACGCAATGCGGCCGGGGTGCGGGGTATCAAACTCGCTAAAAAAGACCTGGTGATTGACGGCAGTGCGGTAAAACAGGACCAGTCATTGTTGGTCGTAACCCGGCTGGGACTTGGCAAGCGCTGTGAATACAAGCAATTTCCATTACGGCACCGAGGCGGTAAAGGCGTGATTGCCGGCAAGATTACGGATAAATCAGGCGAAATCATCTGCGCCAAATCGGTTTCAGAACAGGACGAAGCGATTGTGATTACTAAAAACGGCACTGTATTAAGACTTAATATATCAGAAGTTCGAGAGCAAGGCAGGGCAACGATCGGCGTACGGCTGATTCAGATCAAAGAAGACGATATGGTCGTAGATGTTGCCCGGATTGCGGAAGAATAAAGAGAAACCACAGATAAACACAGATGAACACTGTTTAGGATAAAAGACAACAAGATGAGAGAGAAACGAATCTCCTGGGACAAATATTTTCTGAAGATTGCCCAAACCGTTTCCGAGCGGTCAACCTGCCTGCGCCGGAAAGTCGGAGCGGTTTTAGTGTCAGACAAACGAATCCTGGCAACCGGTTATAACGGTGCGCCCAAAGGATTGATACACTGTGCGCAAATCGGCTGTTTGCGCCATACCCTGAAAATCAAACCGTCAGAGCGGATTGAAATCTGCCGGGGTATTCATGCTGAGCAGAACGCACTGGTGCAGGCATCGTTTTTCGGAATTCCGGTTGCCGGCGCAACTTTATATGCGACTCATTCACCCTGTATTACCTGTGCCAAGATGCTGATTAATGCCGGCATCAAACGGATTGTCACGAAAAAACCGTATCCGGATACTTTTGCCAAAAAAATATTTGCCGAAGCAGAAATCAAGGTTGAAGTCGTAAGATAAACATTCCTCGAATTACATAAATCCGCCGTGCATTAATATTATTTTGCATGAGTTTGTGTCTTGACTTATTTGGTAAATTAATATAAGATTAATCAAATAATGATTGAAGTTAAACCATGTTAGATTTTTTAAAGCCATCCAGTCGTGACATTATTGATATTATTATTGTCGCGATAATCTTTTTTTATTTTTTAAGGTTGCTTAAAGGCACCCGGGCATTGCGCATGATGTATGCCCTGCTTTTTATTTTTATCGGTTCGTTTATTGCATCCTGGCTCGATTTAAAGGCATTATCATTGATTGTTGACTCTTTGAAAACGGTCTGGGTCGTGGTCTTTGTGATTCTTTTTCAGCCGGAAATCCGCAACGCTTTAGCCCGGTTTGGCCGGGCACGGCCCTTAAGATTCTTATTAAAACCGGCAACTGAAGAGGATGTAATCAATGAAATAGTCAATGGCGCGATCATCTTAAAAGAGCGGAATTACGGCGGTTTGATTGTGATTGAGCGGCAGATCGGTTTGCGGGATATTATCGAGACCGGCACCAGGATTGAAGCGCGGGTTTCGGCATCGCTTTTGGTTTCGATTTTCACACCAGCTTCGCCATTACACGACGGCGCCTGCATTATCAGCGGTGACCAGGTCATGGCGGCAGCGTGCACTTTGCCATTGAGCGAAATCGGCGAAGACGGCAAATACTGGGGCATGCGGCACCGGGCCGGCATCGGCATCACGGTCGTGACCGATGCGATTTCGGTAATTGTTTCAGAACGGAGCGGACGGATTTCCTATGCGGAAAAAGGCCGGATTCTGAGCGATTTGACTTCTGCCGAACTGCGCTATAATTTAACCAATGTCTTGCTTAAAAAATAGCCGATGTGTTATAATATTATATCGGATTTTGGATATGAATTAATTTAAGGAGAAAAAATTATGAGAGAACGATACATTAAACTGATTATTGCAGTCGGTATCATCGCAGTCGTGCTCGGCGTCTATATTTATTCAATGGCGCCGACCGCGTCTTTCTGGGATTGCGGTGAATTGATTGCCTGTTCTTATATTCTGGGCATACCGCATCCGCCCGGCACGCCGTTATATGTTATGCTGGGCAGAATATTTTCTTTGATTCCGTTTGCCCGGGAAGTCGCGTTTCGGGTCAATTTCCTGACCGCTTTGTTCGGCGCGATATCCAGTGCCTTAATCTACATTGTCGTGCTCAAACTTATTTCGCTTCAGAAAAGCACCCAGTCGTTTCGGCAGCGGTTTCCGTTCATCCCCCACTTAGCCGGTATTGCCGGCGCTTTTTCGCTTGCCTTTGCGTTTTCGTTCTGGGATAATTGCGTTGAAGCCGAAGTTTATACGCCGTGCGTGGTTGCGGCATTACTGGTCATATATCTGGCATTAATCTGGCGGGACAAAGTCGAACAGGGGGTGGGTGACAACCGGATTGTCTTGTTCGCAATCTATCTCTTGTTCCTGTCCGCAGGCATACATTTTACGCCGCTCATGATTCTTTTCCCGCTTTTGGTTTTTGCGTTTATGGTTGACCGCAAGTCAATTCTGCAGCTGCATATAATCGAGTTAATCATCTTGTTTTTAGTCATCATTGCGGTGGCTGGATTGGACCTGGTCGATTATTTTGTCTTGTTTCTGGCATCGCCGCCGGTTGCGATTCTGCGCATTTTCCACTCGAACCTGTTATTGTTTATCGTGCTGGTCGCGATTTTTGCCGGTTACCTGTATTATCTGCGTTCGAAAAAGAAGATGGATTCGCGCTATGTATTCTGGGGATTGGTTCTCATATTTTTAGCCGGCACCGTGCAATTCTATCTCTTGGTCCGGTCAAAATTAGGGCCGTCAATCAATGAGGTTAATCCTTCGACCTGGGAAGATTTTGTGAGCGTCTTGAAACGGGAGCAGTATGACCCGATGCGATTATATCCGAGAAAAACCCAGTTCTTGACCGAAGGCGATTATCGTAATTTTCCGAACAGTTATCCGGCATTCAGTCTGATTACCGGTTATTTTGAACAGCTCAAATTTTATATCCGTTATTTCCTATGGCAGTGGGGCAGTGCGAGTAATTTTGATATTTTCTATCGTATCGGCTGGCAGGCGATTATCGGCATTATTCCGGTGATACTCGGATTTTTCGGGATGTTTACCCATTTTCGCAGGGATAAAAAATCCTGGTGGCTGGTCTTTTTATGTTTTCTGATTGCCTCGGTCGGTCTGATTACTTATCTGAATCTGAAATATTCGCCGTCTGACCCGCGCTCCCATTTGCGGTTTCGCGAGGTGCGCGAGCGTGATTATTTCTATGCCTTCTCGTATGTCTTCTTTACGATATTTATCGGGGTCGGCGTTTTCTCGTTTTTGAACTGGATCGTCCCGAAATTGAAGCTGAAGCGACTCTACACAATCGGAGTTTCGGTATTGTGCGTGATAGTTATGGTGGTTCCGATTTTCTTCAATTACAAAGGCGTGACCCGGCGCAATAACTGGATTCCGGCTGAATACGGTTATAATATGCTGGTTTCGTGCCGGGGTGATAAAGCGATTCTGTTTACGAACGGCGATAACGACACTTTTCCGTTATGGTTTGTGCAGGAAGTGCCGAACCGTCCGTCAAATTATGACCCGACTTTTGGCAAAAACATTGCGGTTGCCAATCTTTCCCTGCTCAACACGACCTGGTATGTCAAACAGTTAAAAGAATGGGGCGCGCCGATTTCGTTCAGCCTGGCTGAGATTGACCGGTTACCGCAGGGACTGCGTGGTGCCGGCAACCGGATTTTCCTGTTAAAAGACATTATGATTCGGGATATTATCGCAACCAATGCCGGTATCAAACTCAAATGGCCTGATGAATATATTTCTCCGGCCAAAGATTTTATGACCAAAGTGCTGGATAATTACAAAGAGGGCATGATAGCCGTCTATTTTGCGACGACCGTTGACCGGGGTGAAAATCTGGCTGATGTCGAACCATACCTGCGCTTAGAAGGTCTGGTCAACCGGGTTACCAGTGTCAATTCACCAAACCAGGTTGATGTGGCACGGACCCAGGAGTTGTTCGATATGTACAAAATGAACAGCATGAAGGATAAGAATGTGGTCAAAGACGATAATACCAGAGGTCTGTTTATGAATTATATTGCCAGTTATGCGGCTCTGTCACAAGAATATCAGCGTATGGGCAGGCTGGATATGGCAATCTCGACTTTGAAGAGAACTCTGGCATTTGATATTGACCCGACCCGTAAAGTGCCGATTTATTATAACTTATCGGTCTATGCTTTATTAGGCCAGGATTATGACAATGCGATTGCGTATCTTGATTCAGTGGATGCCCTGGGTTATCAGGACCCGGATTTATTGGTAAGGCGGGGCTGGATTTACCAGTCGCAAGGCAATTATCCGATGGCAGAACAGGCATATCAGAATGCACGAGAAATGGCGCCAAACCGTCCTGAAGCGATTCAGAGTCTGGTCAGTTTATACACTGAAAATATGAATGATACCTCAAAAGCGATTGCAATACTGCAGGATTGGCTGAGACGCAATCCGCGGGATAATAATGCCCAGCAAATGCTGCAGAGTTTACAGCCAAGAAGGTAAAATAAGTTATCAAGGGACGCTCCCGGTTTGATGGGTGCGTCCCTTGTGATTCAAGACGGGTGCGTCCCTTGAGAACATGCACGAGTTATCTATAACCCAGAGTATTTTTAGCCAGGCATTAGCCGAAGCCAAAAAACACAAAGCAAAACGAATCAAGAAAATCAAATTACAGGTCGGCGAAGGAGCAGGAATCGTACCCGACTGCGTCCGGTTTTATTATGATACCCTGAAAAAAGGCACCATTGCCGAGCCGAGCGTGCTTGAATTTGAAATCGTGCCATTGAAATTAAGATGCCCGCAATGTCATAAAGAGGTTAAAATGCCAGAAATATCAGATATTGATTTAAATTCATATAAAATTTCCTGTGACTGTAATAAAGGAGTCGAAATCATATCTGGTAATGACATGATTATTGAGTATATCGATATCGAATGAAAGACTAAATGGCACGGGTGCGAGCATTGTGAAAATTACCCCTCACCCAATCCCTCTCCCACAAGGGGCGAGGGATTATTTGATGAAGCTACGGTTCGCAATGACAAAAGTGATATGTCTTTGCGAAGGAACGAAGTGACTGAAGCAATCTCATCTTTTACCGTATGTAAGATTGCCACGACTGCTTCGCAGTCTCGCAATGACAATTCCCCATTGTCTTTGCGAAGGAACGAAGTGACTGAAGCAATCTCATCTTTTTACTTAACTATGGGAGTCTAACTTCCATAATTTTCCGCTTTTTATCAGACTGGCTTGCAGTATCTGTACCAAAGATTATATGAGCATATTTACCTGCGGATTTAACCCGGTAAATATTTTTCTTTATAACAAATCGGAAACCAGATTAAATTGGATAGTTAATAGCCGGATTTTTAACAAATCATCCTGCCTTGCCTGCTGGCGACCAGATAATACGCTTACCGGTTAAGCAGATGTCTGGTATCGGCTGAGTTTGCCCATGCCAGGGTACGGCACCCGGGCTTGATTATTTATTATATCGAAGTCGAACTTCGATATTTTTAGGGACGCAGATTTGCGCTTCGCGGGTTCTTTGAACGCGCAGATTTCAGAAAGACACCATAGATTCATCCCGCACCTATTCTCAAATGCAGTGCAGATAATCATATAGTATGAAATTACATAAACACAATCTCAAGAATAGGTGCGGGAGAACCAAAGGCACGGAAGGTACAAAGATTTTCTCTTGATTTTCTCTGTGTCTCGGTGTCAGGGTATTCGGTTAGAGACAAGACAAGCCAGAGTGTCAGGAAAGCGGGTATGTTAAAGATTTGAGTTATCAGGATTATTTTCTGATAATAGTTTTTTAACAAACTGATTTGGGATATGGAGTTAAAATTCGAATGAGTTTAATTTGTGTTTATCTAAGATTTTTTAGTTTAGAAAGTTCTGCCAAGCTGGAAATGGGGTTCCCATTTGCCGCCGCCAGCACGGTCAAAGCCATAACCAATGTCAAAGCCGATTAAGCCGAGCATTGGTATTTCAAGCCGGACCCCGACCCCGGCACCGCGATACAGATTCGAGATATTGAATTCCCGAAACGAATTCCAGGTATTACCGGCATCGGCAAATGCCAGGAATGCGAGCTGGGGCGAAGGACGAAACCGGTATTCGAGAGTATATAAGGCAAGGGCTTTGCCGCCAATGTTATAACCACCTTCCCGGATTCCAATCGAACGGTCCGCATAACCGCGAATGCCGTCCAGACCAGTGCCGCCCGGATAAAACCGGTCATAAACCGGAATCGTATCTTTGCTGCTAAATCCTTCGATTATGCCAAGCCGGGAACGCATCATTAAAGAGAATTTTTTAAACATCGGAAAATAGATGCTGGCATCAAAGATATGCCGGTGATAGAGAATGTCAATGGTGGAGAGTTCAATAGAATATGATAAGAGAGAACCGGACAAAGGATTGTAAATATAGTCGCGTGAGTCGCGCACAAAACTGACCAGCGGATTGAAAGTGGTCTTGTGCACGGTGTCGCGGTAAATGTTATACGGGCCGGACGGTTCGTAACCGGACCGGATTGATTTGGGCGGAACATAGGCATCGCTGATCTGGGCGCTGAAATAGATGCGCGAATAGTCGAGCAGTAAAGGACGGGACACATTGATGCCGAACGATTTTTCTTCTTTGTCATAATAGTCATAGGCACGGGTCAGATAATTGAGATTAAAACCAGCCGAAATGGCGCGGTCAAACAGGTATGGTTCGGTAAAGCCGATCTGGACATTGGTTTTAGTCCCGCCTTTTTCAAGTTTGACATCCAGGCGCTGACCTTTACCAGAAAAGTTGGGCTGAGAAAGTTCAATATAACCGGTCAGTTTATCCTGGGCATTATACGAAATACCGGCGCCAACCGTGCCAAACGAACTCTTTTCCTGAACCTGATAGATTAAATCAATGTTGCCAAATTCATCCGCCCGGTGATAATCGAGTTTGACATCAGAAAAATATCCGAGATTGAAAACATCACGCTGGCTGCGAAGCACATCTGACCGCTTGAAAACCGAACCGGGCAGAGTGCTGATCTGCCGGCGAATAACTTTGTCAATTGTCCGTTCATTGCCTTCGATGATTACGAGACGGATTGTCGCCGGCTCGTTTTCAGTGATATTGTATTTGATATGCACGGTATCGTTGCTGATTTCTTCAATCGGCACAATCTGGGCATAGATAAAACCCTGTTCTGAATAAAGACTGTAGAGTTCGATTAGACTCTGGCTGACTTTAGTCGCATTATAGGTCTGGCCGGTCTTAACCCGCAACGCATTTTGTAATTCGGTTTTGCTGAGCAGGCTTTCGCCTTCAAAAAAGATATCACCGATATAATAGGAACTGCCTTCATCAATATAAATCGTAATGATAAGCCATTCTTGCCGGGCTGTCTCCTGGCTAAAACCGAGGTCGTAATCAGTGACCCGGGCGTCTAAAAATCCGTTCTCTTTGTAGAGTTCAATGATTTTATCAAGGTCTTCTTTGAATTTATCTTCTTTGAACAGACCTTTACGAAAGAGCGCTTTTTCTTTGTTACTGAGCTTGCGCTTGATTTTGTTATCAGACAACTGCTGATTACCGACAATCTTAATCTGTTGGATACGCACCCGCTCGCCTTCGTCAATCTGGAAAATGAGACCGATTTTATTGGCACTGTCGCTCTGGGTGCGCTGAATCTGGATATTGGCTAAGATATAACCTTTCTCTTTATACAAATCATGAATCGTCAACTGCCAGTCGAACAGTTTCTGATGCGTGACAATCTCGCCAATCTTGACCCCGGTCTTTTCAAGCAGTTCTTTGCTCTTGATTTTACGGTTGCCGAAAAACTTGACATCTTTTAATGTCGGAAATTCGCTAACCACAAAATTTACCCGGACCCCGTCAGCAATACGCAAGGTCTCGACATCAACGGTTTCAAACAGTTTTAATCCGTAAATACGCCGGATTGCCTGTTCGATATCGTGTCGGGAAAATGTATCACCGATTCTTAAACCGGCAGTATTAACTACTAAAGAAGCATCAGTGAATTGGGTCTGGGCATCGATATTGGTGATGACCTGCGTCGTTAATAAGAGTGTCAAGATTAAGTTTATCACGGGTGAGGAATTATTCGGGAATATCAGGCAGCGGTTTATCAGAACTGACCTGAACGACCGGCTGCTGCGCCGTAAAAACAAGACGCTCATTATCCCGCTCAATTTTTATAACTGAACCGGGTGGAAAATGGTTTCTTAACAGTTCTTCGGAGAGCGGGTCTTCCAGGAGCCGGCGTAATGCCCGTTTGACCGGACGGGCGCCGAATTCCGGGTCAAAGCCATGTTCAACTAATAAATCCTTGGCACTTTTTTCAAGCTGTAATATGAGCCGGTTTTCTTTGAGCCGTTCGGCAATATCCGCCATCTGGATATCGACAATCTTATCCATCTGAGTGCGGTCGAGTGATTTGAAAACAATAATCTCATCGACCCGGTTTAAGAATTCGGGACGGAATACTTTTTTGACTTCATGCATAAGTTTATCTTTGACCTTGTCATAACTGTCAATTTCCGAAGCCGAGCGAAAACCGAGCGACGCCGCTTTCTTGATTTCAGCAGTCGCAATATTAGAGGTCATAATAATGACCGCATTTTTAAAACTGACTTTTCTGCCCAACGAGTCAGTGAGCTGGCCATCTTCGAGAATCTGCAAGAGAATATTAAAGACATCAGGATGGGCTTTTTCAATCTCGTCAAACAAGACCACTGAATAGGGCTTGCGTCGGACTTTTTCAGTGAGCTGGCCGCCTTCTTCATAACCGACATAACCAGGCGGCGCGCCAACCAGACGCGAGACATTGAACTTCTCCATATATTCGCTCATATCATAGCGGAGCAAAGCGTCTTCATGACCAAACAAGAATCGTGCCAGAACCCTTGCCAGCTCGGTTTTGCCAACACCGGTCGGACCTAAAAAGATGAACGAGCCGATTGGCCGGCGCGGGTCTTTGATACCAGCCCGGGAGCGACGGATGGCTTTGGCAATCGCTTCAATGGCGTGTTCTTGACCGACAATCCGTTCGCCAATATCGTTTTCCATTTTCAAGAGCCGCTGTTGTTCATTTTCTTCCAGTTTGGTGAGCGGCACTGATGACCAGGACGCAACCACATAAGCAATATCTTCTTCATTGACAACCGGGTAATTGCCCTGCTTTTCCCATTCTTTGCGTTTCTTTTTCAAGGATTCAATCAGATTTTTCTGCTCGTCACGCAGTTCTGCTGCCCGTTCAAATTTCTGGGCTTTGATCGCATCTTCTTTGCCTTTGCGGGCTTTGTCAATCTTCTTTTCAATCTCATCCAGTTCCGGATTGACTGTCGAGCGGACCAGTTTGACCCGGGAGCCGGCTTCATCAATCACATCAATCGCTTTGTCCGGTAAAAAGCGGTCAGCAATATAACGGTCAGCAAGATATGCCGCAGTTTTGATTGCCGATTCCGTGTAAATAACTTTGTGGTGGAGTTCGTATTTTTCTTTAAGACCCATCAAAATCCGCACGGTTTCTTCCATTGCCGGCGGTTCGACAATAATCGGCTGGAAGCGCCGTTCCAGGGCAGAATGTTTTTCAATGTATTTTCGGTATTCTTCAAGCGTGGTCGCACCAATGCACTGGAGTTCACCGCGGGCTAAAGCAGGTTTTAAAATATTGGACGCGTCAATCGAACCTTCAGCCGCACCAGCACCGACAATCGTATGCAGCTCGTCAATAAATATGAGACTGTCACCCTGGGTGATTATTTCATTGACGATTGCTTTTAACCGTTCTTCGAACTGACCGCGGTATTTAGTGCCGGCAACAATCGCTGCCATATCCAGAGCGAGCACCCGCTTGTTTTTGAGAATACTGGGAATTCTGCCGTCAATAATGCGCTGTGCCAGACCTTCGACAATCGCAGTTTTGCCGACGCCAGCTTCGCCAATCAGAACCGGATTGTTCTTTTTGCGCCGGGCTAAAATCTGGACTACCCGTTCAATCTCTTTTTCCCGGCCAATAATCGGGTCGAGTTTATCTTCTCTGGCTAACTGGGTTAAATCTCGCGAGAAAAAATCTAAAGCCGGGGTTTTGGACTTAGGTTTTTTAGCGGTTTCTTTTGTACTGCCGCCTAATAAACGGATTGTCTCCTGACGCACGATTTCGAGTTCAACACCGAGCGACTGCAAAATCTGAGCGCCAAGACTGTGGTCTTCTTTTAAAATACCGAGCAGAATATGTTCGGTACCGATATAAGAATGGTTCATACGCCGGGCTTCGTCAACCGCCCAGTTAATCGCAGAACGCGCTTCCTGATTCAAAGGAATATCGCCAAGAACCAGAGTTTTGGTACCGTAATTAACCGCATTTTCAATCGAGCGCTGCAAGTCTTCGAGATTGATGCCTAAATCATTCAGGACCATGGCGGCAACACCTTCAGCTTCTTTAACCAGACTCAAAAGAATATGTTCAGTGCCGATATAATCGCTGTGCATGCGGATTGCTTCCTGTCTTGCCAGATTTAGAATCCTTCTGACCCGTTCCGTAAATTTTTCCTGCATAATTAATTCTATGGCTATTTTATTAGATTGTCAAGAGCAGGGGGAGATGCAAACCGGACGCAGACACTTAATTTAAAATTCAAAAGTCAAAGGTCAAAAGTCAAAATTAAAACTCAAAATTCAAAACTAATAATGAAAATTGAGTTGATTCGAAAATCCATTGATAATTGACCATTGAAAATTGTAAATTAACAGCTTGTCATTCCGGACTTGATCCGGAAACAAGTTTTTTGGGACGCAGATTGACGCAGAAAAAAGAAGAAACCACAGATTAACACAGATAAACACAGAGTGAATTTAACACTGAAAAACACTGAAAACACTGAACAGCTTGTCATTCTGAGGCGAAGCCGAAGAATCTCTCGCGAGAGACCCAGGATGTCGCGTATGCTCCATCTACACTTCCGTCCGCATATGCTCAGGGTGACATAGCAAACCACGGACCTGTCCGTACCTATGATTAGGTGCGTGGATTGACCCGGAAACCAGTTTTTTGGGACGCAGATTGACGCAGATTTTCGCAGATATTTATAGATATCATTTAAGATTTTTTAGAGAACGCAGATATTCAAACTAATTTTATACCTGGTAAGAATAGATATTAGATACTGGTTATGCTTTGGATTAAGCAATATACTTATTTACGCTTGCCAGAAGAAGTTTTTGCTTTTGGTCGAGAAAGCCGCTCGAGATTGGGAAATAGAAACGGCACATGTTTCTGGTATTCGATATATTCATCTTTATACTGTTTTGATAATACCTGCTCTTCTGCCTGCATCTCGAGATAGATTAATAAAAGACCAAAGATAAGACTCGCAATCAGACCCAGATACGAAGAAAAGATTAAGGGAATCGCAATAATCTGTAATAAAGTTCCCAGATAACGCGGATGCCGACAGACATTGAAAAGGCCGGACCGGACAAGTTTATTCTGCGGTTGATTGAGCAGATGAAAAAGCGTTGCCAGCCGTATCAGGACACCGAGCGCAAAGACAATCAGCCCGGCAATATTCAGATATGGATAGGCAAACGAGACCTGGGTCCAGTTTAGCGAAACATAATCGGTAATCGAATAGATTGCCATCACATAAAAGAAGAGCGAGAAAAACAATTTGAGCCAGCCGTGCATTACGACAATGCCGGACTGGAAAAACGGTGAGGCGAAATAGTATTCGAGCGTCATCCACAAAACCAGGATAATAAAAAAGACGACCGGTATCTGGGCTTTGTCGCTGGTCAGGGAATTGAAAAAATTACGGCTGAAATTGATAAAATACCAGGTCACAAAAAGCGTCCAGACCAGACGCCAGAAATTGAGTTTTTTAGCAGATTTCATTAACACTCCTAAGACTTTTAACTGCGAATGATACATAATAAAATAATGTCATTGCATAGATTTGAATTAAACAGATTGAAACTTTCATTTTTGATATTGAGAAATTATATTTGTGATGGTCGGGTCAGCTTGATAAGAGCTGAGCGCGAGCGTATGCCGTTTTATTTCTATAATATTATTGGCATTATCAAGACCGATTTCCAGTTTATAAGCGCCTTCGGCTTCAGACGGTATGAGTGAAAATTGCTGCTGAGCCGGCGCACCCAGGATTAAATCAACCGGAAAATCGAGCGAGTCATTTGACCGGGTGAGCAGACAGATAAAGTCAGAGCGATTTTTAACCAGGGGAATCAGTTTTAAAACGGTAAATTCAGGACTGCGTAATTCATATTCCGGGCTCTGATACAAAGGATTTAATGTATCGTAAATCACGCCAATCACGCAAATATTGAGATTATTCAATTGTTTGATAAGATATTCAGGGCCGATATTGGTATTATTAGTTTTATCTTTTAGATTTGCACTCAAACAGGGAAAATCACTGTTGCGGATAATTTGCCGGCAGTTATCAATACCGGCATAGAGAAAATCAGGCGTTACGAGCACTCCGTCAATTTGAGTAGCATTGAGAATTTCGATGCTTAATTGCTGTGTTAACGAATCCGTGCTTCCGCTAAAAATCTGGCTATTGATAAGGGCGAGGACCGGGTTTATCGTCTTTTCCTGTTTAATTAAAGTTGCGATTTGGGCTGATTGTTCGATGTTCCAGCCGGTAATATAAATAATCGAAATCTTGTACAGGGATGGTTTGGTTGTCTGATGGAGCGAACAGTGTAAAGCAAATAACGATATGAACGCAAAGGCAAGTAATTTTTTCCGGTTCATGTATAATGATTATATGATTGACTTTTAAAAAAGTCAATGATTACACAGATTACAAACAAGATTGCACAGATATTTATGTAATTACGGATTTGACCGATTTCTGTCATTGCGCGGTTGCTTTCGCAACGCCCTCGCAAAGACATAGCCCTTCTGTCATTGCGCGGTCGCCGTTGGCGACCCTTGTAATCTCTCACAATATTATTTTTTACGAGATATATCCTTCAGTCAATCAAATCAAATCACAATATGTTTTTCTATTGACAAATAGTTATATATGAATTATTGTAATTTAAGTGAAATTTATTTTGTTGGAGGATTTTATGGACGAAAAACATGCGTATGAGAGCGCACGAAAATTTGTCGAAGCCCGAGTAGATTTTTTTGTGCACTTTTTAATTTACTTGTTTGTCAACGGCGTGCTCTTTGTCATTAATTACCGGTTTAGCCGCGGTACCTGGTGGTTCATTTTTCCATTGCTTTTCTGGGGTATTGGTATTTTTGCCCATTTTTTGAGCGTCTTTCTTTTGTCACATTCGGTTAAAGAGCGCTGGATTCGTAAAAAAGCCCAGGAGATAATGCAGCATCATAAACCGGAGGACGAATGATAGATTTATTGAAAAGCGTGCTCGGTTCGTTCGGTGATATGGAATACGGCGAACTGCGGTTTCACGAACGCATATCGAGCGGAATCGTGGTGCGTAAAGGCGAACTTGAATCGCTTGCCAACAGCACATATGCCGGGGTCGGCGCGCGGGCACTTTACAAAGGCGGCTGGGGATTTTCATCAACCAGCCGGACTGACGCCGGTGAAATCAAGCAGGCAATTATTGATGCGTGTGCCGCAGCCAAAGTCTCAAGTCAGGGCAAGGCAAACAAAGCCGTAAAAATGGCAAAAGCAGACCTTGCCCATGGCAAATTCGCACCGCCGATTAATGGCCCGCTCACCAACCATTCATTTGAAGAAAAACTGGAACTGGTCAGAAAAACCGAAGAAAAACTGAGAGGGTCATCAAGTATTATCCAATCAGCCCTGGTCGGGTATCGTGAGTTATTAGACCATAAAGTGATTGTTACTACTGATGGTGCCGAATGCGAAATTATTGACTCAAAACCTGAATTCAGAATGTTTGCGGTTGGCGGCAATGGCAAAGATATGGTCGAGTCATTTGAAGCGGTCGGCGTGACCGGCGGCTGGCAGGATTTGTTTAAAAAGACACCAGACCAATATATTGAACTGGTCATCCGCCGGATTGAAGCTTTGCTTAAAGCTGAATATGCCAAAGGCGAACGGGCAGTGGTGATTTTAGACCCGGGTTTGGTCGGACTTATTTCTCACGAGGCAATCGGTCATACGGTTGAAGCGGATTTTGTCTCGTCCGGTGCGATTACCAAAGGAAAAATCGGACAGCGAGTTGGCAGTGAATTGGTTACCCTTTTTGATTCGGGTCAAGAAGGTAATGCCGGCGGAACTTTAATGGTTGATGATGAAGGCGTCATAACCAAAAAGACAATCATTATTGAAAACGGAATCTTGAAATCATATCTGCATAACCGCGAGAGTGCGGCTGAATTTGGTGTTGAGCCGACCGGCAATGCGCGTGCTTTTGAATATTCAGACGAACCGATTATCCGGATGCGAAATACGGGCATTTTGCCGGGTACTTCAAGTTTAGACGAGCTGATTGCAGGTGTGAAACATGGATATCTTTTAAAAGGCGCAAAAGGCGGACAGGCAGATGCCAATGCCGAGTTTATGTTCGGAGTGCAGGAAGCGTTTCGGATTACTAACGGCAAAGTCAGCGAGATGTTGCGCGGCGTTACGGTTTCTGGACAGGCGTTTGATGTTTTGACCAGCGTGGACGCAGTGAGCAAGGATTTTAAATGGGATATGGGTTTTGGCGCGTGCGGCAAATGGCAGGCTGCAAAAGTTGACGGCGGCGGACCATATCTGAGATGCCAGGCAATGATCGGCGGCAGACAGTAACATGATTACACAGATTATTAAAGCACTGATTACACAGATAAAAAAACTAATCGACTACGCAGATCGTCAAAATGTAATCTGTGTAATCTTTCTGAAATCGGTGTAATCGGTTTCTGGAGGAAACAATGATTGAATTAGGTGAATTAGCAATTAAGAAAGCATTGGAACTGGGTGCAGACCAGGCAGAAGCGTTTCTGGTCAAAGGCAAGTCATTCTATGTCTCGTTTGAAGCGAATGATATCAAACTTGCCAAAAGCCAGATTTCAGACGGTATCGGCATCCGGGTTTTTAAGAATAAAGGGCTCGGTTTTTCATCGGTCAATACCCTGTCTCAGGAAAAAGTTATCGACACAGTAAGTAATGCGGTGCGTTTGGCAAATTTAGCGCCAGCTGACAATGCAAACAGTTTGCCCAAAACAAGCGGTGAAATTCCTGAGATAAAAGATTTATATGACCCGCAGGTCGAAAATCTGAGTATGGAACAGGTGCTCGATTATGCGTCAAAACTGCTCAAGACCGCAATCAATTATGACCAGCGGATTCTAATTGACAGCGGCGTGTTTGCCGGTTCGTACGGTGAGAATGTGATTGTCAATTCGCAGGGTATTAAAGTGAGTGAGCGGGGCAGTTCGTTTGATTACGGCATAATGGGTATGGCTGAAGACAAAGGCGAAGTCTCGTGTTTTCAATACGAGTTTGACAATACCCGCAAACTGAGCGAGATTAATGTGCTTAATACGGCTGTAAATTTTGCCGAGAAAGTGCTTAAATCTTTGGGTGCGAAAAAAGGCGAGAGTTTTCAAGGACCGGTTATCTTGGAACCGGAAGTGCTCGGTGATTTTCTGAGCATTGTAATCGGCGCCGTTTCAGCCAATAATATCCAGAAAAAAATGAGCCGTTTTATCGGACAATTAAATCAAAAAGTAGTTTCCCAGGATTTGACGATTGAAGATAATGCACTCTTGCCCGGCGGTGCGGCATCGAGCGGATTTGATAGGGAAGGCGTGGCAAGAAAACCTTTGAAGATTATCGAAAATGGAATTTTAAAGGCATATCTTTACAATACTTATACTGCGAACAAAGAAAACCGCGAGTCAACCGGACATGCCGCAGGCGGTGCGCGTTCGATTCCTGGTGTCGGACCGACCAATATCTTAATCAATGCCGGCGAGAAATCGCAAGCCGATTTAGTTAAAGAGACCAAAAAAGGATTATTCGTAACCCGTTTATCAGTACAGCCCGACCCGTTCAGCGGTGATTTTTCGGGTGTGGTCAAAGGCGGATTTCTGATTGAAGACGGCGTGTTCAAACGGCCAGTGATCGAAACGATGATTACCGGAAATATCTTTGCACTCTTAAATCAGATTTCTGGATTATCCCAGGAACGGAAAAAAGTCGGCAGTTTCTTAATTCCTTATTGCCGGATTGAAGATGTGTCAATCACGAGCGGATAAAAATATCAGAATCAATCTTTTTAACCTCTGAAAACACTGAAAAAGAATTTTTAACCACGGATTACACGGATTAAACAGATTCTAAACCACGAATGGACACGAATTGACACTAATGTCTTTGCGCGATTGCTGAAAGCAACCCCGTAGCAATCTCATCTTTACTGTATGTAAGATTGCCACGTCGCTAACGCTCCTCGCAATGACAGATAGTATGATTGTCATTCCGGACTTGATCCGGAATCTATTCTTTAACCAATAGAAAACACGGATGTAAAGGGGGAGTCGTTCCCGGTTTAACAGGTGCGACCCCACTTAAGGTTACAAGTATTTCAGGCTTGACAAATACTACTAAGTATATATAATATACAAAAATGTAGATTATCTATGCTTAATAAATATACAGCACTTTCTGAACAATTACGCCGGCGCGCTTATTTTTCGATTGCCGATTTGGCTGGCGTTTTAAGGGTAAAGCCGGCTTCCGCCAAAATGCTCGCTTCCCGCTATACCAAAAACGGATTATTGGTCCGATTCAAAAAAGATTTTTATATATTAAAAGAGAAATGGCTCAATTTAGCAACACCAGAACTTTTCCGAATTGCTAATCTTTTACAGGTACCGTCCTACATATCATTAATGACCGCGCTTTATTATTACGAGATAACAACGCAAATCCCGCAAGATTATTATGAAAGCGTTGCGATTAAACGCACGCAACAAAAAAATATCAATGGCAGAAGTTTTGTCTATTACAAGCTTAGCCAACCATACTTTTTTGATTATTTTAAAAAGGACAATATCTTTATTGCTACCAAAGAAAAAGCATTAGTTGATGCCCTGTACCTGTATTCATTTGGTAAATATAAAATTGATATCAACTCGCTTGATATATCAAAACTTGACCTCACCCGCCTTAAAAAATTGATAAAAAAATATCCAGCTAAAACTAAAAAGACCATTAAAACAATATGCAGGATTTAAACCGGCACCAATTTTTAATATTTGTCGATGATATTAACTGCAGTCGGATAAGGAGAAGATAAAATGTTGGATAATATGGCTACGAAAAATGATGCGGGACTGGTTGCACAAGAGCAGTTTGAAATAGAAGTATTAGAGCAGCTCAATCGTAAGCGATTCCTTGATAAAATCATTTTTGGCGGAGGTACTATGCTGAGATTATGTTATGGATTGCACCGGTTCTCCGTAGATTTGGATTTCTGGATTGTAAAAAAGACTGACGCTCAAAAACTCTATCGCGATATAAAAAATTATCTCGGGCAGATTTACACTGTTACAGATGCACAAAACAAATATTACACGATACTTTTTGAAATAAAATCAAAGAACTATCCGCGCCGGTTGAAAATTGAAATCCGTAAGGAAAAGAAAGATATTATAAGTGAAAAAGCAATTGCGTACAGTGCATATTCGAATACGCAGGTTTTATTAAATACGGTTTCATTAAACGATATGATGATATCAAAAATTCAGGCATTTACTGAACGCAAGGAGATACGGGATATTTTTGATATTGAATTTCTCTACAAAAAAGGCGTAAAACTGCCTGACGATAAGCCCGCTTTGAATCAGCTGTTATCAATCATTAATAAGCTGACTAAAAAAGATTATACTGTAAAACTTGGGTCAATCGTGTCAGCCGACCAGAGAAAATACTATACTCAAGAAAACTTCAAAATCATTAAACTGGCAATTAAAGAAAAACTTACCTGAGAAAACTTTACCACAACCGTGAAGCAGTCTTATTTTTAACCACTGAGAACACGGATAAACACAGATAAAAATTAAGAACTTATAACCACGGATTACAAGGATTTACACAGATTTGTCATTCTGAATTTATTTCAGAATCTCTCTTAATTTAACACTGAAAACACTGAACACCTTGTCATTTTGGACTTGATCCGGAATCTAATCTTTTAGGACGCAGATTAACGCAGATTTCCTCAGATAAATATACCACGGAGTCACAGAGACACAGAGAAAAGAAAAATTCGAAATTCGAAATTCTGGAGTATTGTCTTTGCGCGGTTGCGAAGCAACCCCGTGGCAATCTCTCTTTTTTTATCACCTTTGAATTTTGACTTGTAATTTTGATTTTTTGCCTTTTGACTTTTAAATTATTATTAAGAAACACCCCGATTTTTCTTTCAACACGTCTTCAATCACTTCCGACTCAGTCGTAAAGTCAAGATATTTTTTATAGATATATTCTAAGAGTTTTTTTAATGGGGTTTGGGCAGAGTAGGTTTTATACTTGCGGAGTTGTAATGCAGTTTTTTATCCAACCAAATTATATATTCAATTTCAACCGGTTTTCCGAGTGGTATTCTCTGATTCTGTTTCGTCTTCAGACGATGAGTCAGTTTCCAGGATATACTGGATTTGACATTGGGGAACATACAACGCGGATATCCGATTTTGTCAGAACAGGCGAAATTCGCGAATATACGATTTGCCGACCGATATGTTAAAGGACAAGGAAATTTAGGGGTTTTAAGCCCAGGTGAACTCGTGGTATGGGGCGACCCCCAGGGTCACTCTCCCCTTTGCTTCAGGTCAGGAGATTGTTTGTACAAAAATGTTCAATATTTATGTGAGAAATATAAGCTTTTACACGCTTCTTACATAAAACGGAACTAAGGAAGCGGTGTCAGAAATGTCATTATTGGTAATACAGAGTTGAGCATTGAATGCAACCGCACTTGGTATTGGATAATGATATTCACAAATATCAAATTGACGCTTGGTATTGGTTTTTATCACATCGGCATAGTTTTTAATACCACTGCCAATCAAGAATGCTTTTTCAGGAATTATTTGAGTAAAAACATCGGGTTTGCTAATCTGCGGTTCGGTTATCGGTTCACATCCTTGATAGATTTGATAGTATAATTCTTCCCGCCTGATATCAATTACTGGTATAATCGTTATTTTATCGACAAGCATTTTATCAGGCACTGAAAATGATAGTGCTTGTAATGTTTTGAATGCTTTGATAGGAATGTTATTTACCACAGCCAATCCTTTGGCACAAGCTAGTCCAACCCGTAAAGATGTAAACATACCAGGTCCGATAACAATGCCAATACCGGCCAAATGAGCAGGGGAGATGTTTAATGTTTTGAATGCAAGGTCTAAATTGTTAAATAGTAATTCGTTCTGGCGGGCTTCGGCTTGTTCGGTTTTTTCGTACAGAATCTTATTGTTTTCAACAAAAGCAATGCCGGTCTCTTTCTCAGTCGTAGTTATTCCCAAGAATAACTTTTGACTTTTGACTTTTGCCTTTTGACTTGCTTGTTCTATGTGATGACTCCTTCGATTTCATCCATATTATAGTATTCGTCAGACGAGCGAATCAATTCGACTGAGGTGTAACCTCGTCCAAGTCCAATAACTGTTATTCTTTTGCCGCGCTTGGATAACCAGTCAACTAAGGCGACAAAATCACCGTCACCGGTAATAAGAATTACCTGCTCTAAATATTCGGTCATGGATAGAATCTCAAGCGTGATTTCAATGTCCATATTGGCTTTTGCCGAACCGTCAACCCGCTCGCGCACTGGTTTGGCAACAACCCGATAACCCTGGAACGAGAGCGCATCGATTAATCTTTGCCGGCGTTCGTCATCCCGTTTGAACGGTACAAAGGCAATAAATTTATACTCGCGTTCTTCACCTTTGTTTTGTAATATTACATTACGGCGCAGGGCATCATAACGGACTTCCTTGCCCTGACGCTCAAATGTTTCCTGGACATTCTGAATGTCAATAAAAACTCCAACTTTAGTCATCTGTTTCTCCTGTTAAACCACGGATTTGACGGATTAGACGGATTAAATGAAAAATCTGTGAAAATCTGTGCAATCTGTGGTTTCATTTATTATATTTAATTTGATAAATGATTGCTAATCCTTTAAGGGTCAGATTTGGGTCAATTTTATCGAAAATGTTTTTTATGCCGGGCATGAGTTTGAGACCATTGCCCGTGGCAATCGTATATGGTTTGGTTTTGAGTTTTTTCTGCATCTCCTTTTTTATATTGTAACAGATTCCATTAATGGTCTGGTATAAACCAGATTTGACTGCCTGTTGAGTTGAGCAGGCAAAGGTTTTGTTGCTTGAGTTTGTTACTGGTATTGGTAACTTGTCGGTCAAATGAGCGGGCAATGCCCGGATTAAATTTTTAATACCAGGGATTATGATACCGCCGTGAAAATAACCGTTTTTGGATACGATATTAAATGTAGTTGCCGTGCCAAAATCAACTATCAGACAGTCTCTTTTGTATATTTTATAAGCGGCAACGCAATCGGCAAGACGGTCTGTACCTAATGAAGTTCTGGGAAAATACCTAAATTTCAATCCGCAGTTCATATCTGGTCTTAACAGGATAAATTTTTCGAGATTTGTTTTTAGCGATTGGATAGCGCGATTATTGGCAAGAGCAGTGGTGCTGTAGGCGTCACTCATTATAATACCAGTAATCGGTTTTTGCTTATTGATATAATTGAATAATTTGGATAAATGTTTTTGGTTGACCGGTAAGGTAAAAGATTCAATTAATCTGGGAAAGTTCGATTTGGTTTGAGCAAATAACCCAAGGTGAATATTTGTGTTGCCAACATCAATCGCTAAGTACATAAAATATTATAAAAATAAAATTAGTTCAGTTTAACAATCTTTTCAGTCGTTACTGCATTATTATGTAAAACTTCGGCAAAATAGATTCCATTGGGAATCTCGCGACCATTTTCATCCCGGCCATTCCATAAATAGGGCGGCGACTTTAATGTCTTTACCTTCATACCACCTGCATTATAAATGTTTATCATTGCATTGTCAATCAGTATGTTAAATTGGATATGGTTATGAAACGGGTTGGGCGTTGCGGACAATTTGAATAATCGGGGTGAATTGTCGGTCAAAGTTTGTTCGATTGCCTGCGGAGTCGTATTGTAAAACAGGTAATTGCCGATTGTCCGAGTCCAATTGGTTACAGCCAAATCCGGATATTGAGCATAAGTATAATTGATAATCACAGTATCTCCGATAATAAAGCTGGCATTGATACTGACCCAACCAGCCAACGGGTCATAACAAAATGCATTGAGAGGAATGGGATTGTTATTGATTTGAACATTGATAAGTTTTTGCATGGGGGATTTGCGGGTCGAGAAGAGTTTGCGCGTGCCGTTGCTGATAAATGTATCAGAGCGGCAGATTAAATGCCGGTTTCGGACATCACCGGTGATAATCGCTTCGCTGACCAAATTAGTGCCGCTGGTCCAGGACCAGGTTGGCAAGGTATCTAAAACGCCGTTGCGGTTTTCAAAGACAACCAACGCTTCCCACCAGCCGCCAGCCGCCAAATCCATAAACCCGTCATTATTAAAATCAGCCCAGCACACAGCTGAACAGTATTGGGTATTGCGTCGCATGGTAAAGCTTGGAAATGTGTTAAGCTGTCCTTGATTGTTTTTAAAGACTTTGATATAACTCGAATCACTGCCCAGTTGTCCATTAGCGGCAATGGCAAGGTCAATCCAGCCGTCATTGTCATAATCAGCCAGAGCAAGCCGTAAAACCCAGGTGCTTATATTAATAGACCAGCTGGCAGTTGTTTCTATAATACCTGCCTGGTTATAGAATACTGACAGCTTTCCGCGATAACCGACAACTAAGTCGAGATAACCGTCATTATCTAAATCAGCAAAACGGACCGCATCTGACGGAGTTGAGTCATCAGCAGTCCAATAGGGCAGAGGTTCGAAAACACCGTTATGATTGCGATATATTTTTGTTGGCGATTTCCGGTTAGCATAAGCATCACCAGCCGATACTGCCAAATCCAAATCACCATCCAAATCAACATCACCAAAAGCACAATCAAACGATGAGTCAGTATCAGCAGAAATCCAGGTCGGCAGAACGGATAAACTGTTGCCAGTATTGTAATAAATGCGGGTTTTACAATCGCCCTGGGGTCCTAAAAACGCAACTGCCATATCAAGATGTCCGTCATTATTGACATCACCTAAGTAAAGATGGCCAAACATACCAGAATCACTGGAACGCCAGGATGCCTGGGTTTCAAGCACACCATTGTTATTGTAATAAATAGCCTGTTTATTGAGCGCCATATCATTGCCGTTCGAGGTGCAGAAATCAATAAACCCGTTGTTGTTGATATCAGCAAAACCACCACCGGTCGAATAGTCATTGTCAATCGATGTCCATGAAGGCGAACTGGATAATGGAATTGCGGCATAGCTTAAGGAAAATTGGATAATTGCGATTGCGATACAGAGTTTTAATAAACAAGAATTGCTACTATTGATATGATATTTCTGTCCTTTATTATTTAACCACGGACCTGTCCCGCACCTTTGCGCGGGTCGCACCCGTAAAACCGGGAGCGACCCGATTGATATAAATGGTGCGGGATTACACGGATTTAACAGATTATTTTCAAGATTTTTTTTCTTCAATCCGTGTTGCTGTCGCTTCGCTATGCGACCATCTGTGTTAATCTGTGGTTTCAGTTTATTAGTTTGGGACATTTATCTCCTGTGCTTGCGGTTTGCGTATCATCAGGTAAGTAAGTACCGATAAAATAATTAAGATGATACCAACCGCAGATAAGACAATCTTATACGATGTTAAATCACTGACAATGCCGATGAGCAGAGCCGTGACAACAAAAGTGATGTTGCCGAAAAATTCCTTGATGCCGAAAATACGGCCGCGAATATATGAGGTAACCTGTTCCTGGATAATCGTGTTCTGGGCAATCGTGATGAGCGAGAAAATTGCACCACCGACCAGGGCGATAATAATAATAAAGACGCGGGAAATAAAGAACGGACCTAAAGCGAACAAGAGCCCGTATATCAAAAGCCCGACAATGATAATATATAGTTTATTGAACCGGATATGAAATACTCCTAAAATCAAAGCACCACCAATCATACCGACGGCTAAAATACCAGACATAATGCCAACTCCGACCGTGCCCCAGTCAAGAATCTGCTGGACTAAAAAAATCAGGATAGTATAAGAGACACTGGACATAAAAGTAATCACGGCAAACGAACTGAGCACAATCAAAACAATGCGGTTATTTTTCATTAAAGCGATAATTTCTTTGATGTCGTTTTTGAAAATTGATATAATTTTGTTGACTGTTATTTGCACCGGACCACTGCTATGGCTGGGCCGGACTTCAGATGATTTGGAAATTCCGAAAATCAAAAGACCGGCAGTAAGATGCATCGCACCGTTGAAAATAAAGCCCCAGCGCCAGCCGATTTTACTGATTAGAAATCCGCCAACCACCATACCGGCAACCGTAGCAAAACGGGCGAGAAACGTATCTAATGAATTTGCCGGCAGTAATTTGCGCGGGGAAACCAGATTGGGCATCAAAGCCGGTTTGGCAGTATTGTTGAAAATATCGATTGAGAAGAACATAGTGATAGTAATCCAGAACGGCAGGTAAGAATGGGTCAAATCAATCAGAAACGGGGTTACGAGCAGGATGATTGCCTGGATAATGTGCGCCCGAATCATAATTGACCGGCGCGACCAGTGGTCAACCAGAATCCCGACAATTGGTGAAAAGACGATGACCGGTATTGTGAAGGTTAAAGAAGCAAATGAAAATGCGGATACTTTACCCGGCGTGGTAATGCCAATCAGGGTAATTAAAAGCATGTGGGTGAGACGGTCACCGAATTGAGAAACCGTGCCAGACAGAATTAGAAAAATCAGATTTCGAATCTGAAAAAGTTTCAGATATTGCTTAAATTGCACTTAGTAAGTTTATTTAATTTAAGGCTAAAGTCAACCCCGCACCAATTAGTTTTACTTAATTATATAAAACTTACTTTATATAATTATGGTTGATAAATTTTCCACTAAAAGAGCATAGAAATGTATTGGACGGTTTGAAAATCTGGAATTATATATTAACGACGAATTTCTATTTGTTTCAATATATTTCGATTAATTTCTATTTCACTTTCAGTCTTGACAATTAGAGTGAGATTAAGTAATATCACTAAAACACGGAGGCGCTATGTATTGTGTAATTAGTAAAGCTGATTTTGTTGAGAATTTGAGCGGTGTTGTTAATATTCTGATGGCGAAGACGACTTATCCGGTTCTTCAGAATGTTTTTCTGGAAACCACGGATAAGAGTTTGATAATTAAAGCCACTGATCTTGATTCGTATGTCGAGAAACAAATCGGTATCCAGGGAAAAATTAAAGAGGGTAAAGTTCTTTTGCCGGGTAAAAAATTGCTTGATGCGGTACGGGAATTATCTGCCGAAACTTTGACTTTGTCAATCAAAGAGAATAAAGTGCATCTGGAAGCCGACGGCAGCAGTTCAATATTTTCTGTGCTCGACCCGGCTGAATATCCAGAAGTACCGGAAATTCCTAAAATTAATAAGATTGAATTTCCGCAAACAGTTTTAGAAGAGTGTTTTGACGATACCGGTTTTGCGGTAAGTAAAGAAGAATCGCGGCCGGCAATGTGCGGTGTGTATCTGCGCATAAATAAAACCGAGACCCAGATGGTCGCAACTGATGGCTATCGTTTGGCATATATTAAGAAGGGCGGTAAATTTGACGGGACTCTGGATGCAATCATCGCGCCAAAAGTTTTAAACCTGTTTCCTAAAGGTGAGGATAAGATTACGATTACCGCAGACAGCGCAAAAATCGGATTTAAATTCGCCAATACTACGATTGTCTCCCGATTAATTGAAGGTCCTTATCCGGATTACCAGCGGATTATGCCGGATAAACACACCTGCCGGATGCAGGTTAAAAGTGATGAGTTTATTGGAGCATTACGGCGGGCCGCAGTTTTTGCTCATCCGGTCGGACGACTGATTGCCCTGCATTTATCTGCGAAAAAAAGTTCGGTATTTGCCGAAACTCAGGACTTGGGACAATCAACACAGGAATTCATTTCGAAGTATAAAGGCGACGATTTAAAAATCGGCTTTAATGTCACTTATCTTCTGGAAATCCTGCACTCAATGAGAAGTGAAGAAGTAATTATGGAGTTTGTCAATCCGCTGGCAGCCGGAGTTATTAAACCCGGTATTGAAAATGAAAATACAGAGCGGTTATACCTGTTAATGCCGATTCGGCTTGAATAAATCAACCGGATTATTAACCAATTCAATATCTCTTGTTTGTTTTGAGGGCAGAACCCGGCTAACCTGCCATTGTTTGTTATGCTTTTCAAAAAATAAAGTCAGATAAATTTCATCACCAATCAATTCATTGGTCGAAGTGAAAGTACCATAAAGCCGGATTTTTATTTCGCAGATTGCCCGGTTTTGATAAACCGTAATTGTCTGATTCGTGGTATAAATTTTGATGTTATGATAATACTGAAAATATGATTCAAACCAGCGCATTAACCGGTGGTAATCACGACCCCAGTGGTCCTGATAATTTTCCGCCACAATCTCTTCAAGCACAGATAAATTTTCCTTTTCAACGGCATTTTTTCCCCTTTGGATTGTGCGCCATACTTGCTGCTCTTGAGATTGAAACAGAGTGCAACTGAATAATAAAATAAACAGTAATAGAACAAGATATAATTGTTTCAATAAATTAATCTAATCTTAAAACATACTCTTGTCAATTCTTAAATATTTATTTATGATTTTGTATGCGGCTGGCTGAATTGGGTGAACTGAAAACAATCGAGATGATAAAGAAAATAACCAGTGCGCCACGCTTGACAAATCGTGCTTCACGCTTTATCAAGGTTGGTATTGGCGATGATGCGGCTGTGTTAAAAGAAGGTAATGTAGTCACTACAGACGCGTATATTGAAGATGTTCATTTTTCCTTAGATTATTTTAGTTTATACCAAATCGGGCAGAGAGTTGCTTGCGGAACATTGTCTGATATAGCGGCAATGGCAGCAACTCCAATTGCCTTATTTATTTCAGCTTTATTACCGTCCAAATTAGAACAGAGACAACTTAAACAATTATATGCCGGTATGCTTAGTATTGCGGATAAATTCGGATGCCGAATTAGCGGTGGTGATATTGTTGCCTATCCAAAACTTGGTTTGATACTGACTGCAATTGGCAAGACCAGGACACCAAAACTCCGCTCAACTGCACAACCTGGCGAATATTTATATGTTACAGGTTTTTGCGGATTGGCTGAAACCGGCAGACTGGCATTAAAGCAAAAATTTCCTAAAAAAGATTTCATTCAATCAATTAAGAGACATACCTGCCCGTGCCCGAGAATTTTCGAAGCGATTAAACTTAAGAAATATATAAATGCTTTAATCGATACATCAGACGGTTTGTCAACAGATGTCTTTCATATTGCGGAGGAGAGCAGAGTTAAGATAAAAATATTTGCGGACAAATTACCAATGCATAAAGAAACTTATAATCTTTATAATTGGGTCATTGCGAAAAGCAAAACGACACCACAATCGGTTGTTCAGAAGATGCGCACAAAACTCCACACTAGAGCAATCTTACAACCGTTAAAAGATGAGATTGCTTCGCATACGCTCGAAATGACAAATCCGTTAGCGCTCAATGGAGGTGAAGATTACGAACTTTTATTCACATCTGCTTATCAAAAACTACCCGCAAAAATTACAGGCACAAAAATCACCCGGATCGGCAAGATTGAAAAAGGGAGCGGTGTCTATTTGATAAAAGATAATAAGGAGATTCGATTATATCCCAAAGGTTATGACCATTTTCAGTAATACCGAAAACACAAACATCACAAATTTTCGTATAACCTTGATTGTAGCATTTCTTTTTATGTTTATAAGTAATTCGTATTTATTGGCACAAGTAGATACTTCTTGGGTAAGAAGATTTAATGAACCGGTGAGCGGAATTGATTATGCGAGCGCGATTACAGTTGATTCAGCCGGCAATGCCTATATCACGGGTTGGAGCGGAACTGCCGGTATACCGGATTATCTGACTATTAAAATGAATGCAACCGGACAAATCGAATGGATGCAGACCTATAACGGACCAGATAACAGCGGTGACTGGGCTTATGCGATTGCCGTTGACGCGCAGGGCAATGTTTATGTGACTGGCGAGAGCGAAGGATTGGGTACAAGTACTGACTATGCGACCGTGAAATACAATGCCATGGGAATCGAACAATGGGTGGCAAGATATAACGGACCTGCGAATGGCAGTGACTGGGCAAATGCGATTAAAGTTGACGCACAGGGTAATGTTTATGTGACTGGCGCAAGTGACGGCGGCAGCAGTGATTATGATTATTTGACTATCAAATACAGTGCAAACGGTCAGGAACAATGGGTCCGACGATATAATGGCACTGGTAATGGTGATGATATTGCGAATTGCCTGGCAATTGACGCTGCCGGCAATGTCTATGTGAGCGGTGAGAGCGAGGGTGATGAAAATGATGATTACATTACAATTAAATACAATGCTCAGGGTGTGCAGCAATGGCTAAACCGGTATGACGGGATTGGTGATAGTTATGATTATGCATATGGCATTGCCGTTGACGCGCAGGGCAATGTTTATGTGACCGGCGCGAGCGGAGATGATGATGCGGATTTTGATTATGCGACGGTTAAATATAATGCCAATGGCGTACAGCAATGGGTAAGAAGGTATGATGGTACTGGTAATGACGACGATTTTGCTTATGCGATTGCCCTTGATGCGCAGGGTAATATTTATGTGACCGGGACCAGTTTTGGTATTACCAGTGCCTATGATTATGCGACCGTTAAATACAATTCTGCCGGCACCAGACAATGGACCGCAAGATATAACGGCACGGGTAATAGCTGGGATTATCCAGAAGCGATTGCGGTTGATAATGTGGGTAATGTTTATATCACGGGTGACAGCTATGGTCTTGATAATACTTATGACTATGTAACAATTAAGTATAATACGAGTGGCATTGAACAATGGGTGCAGCGTTATCAAGGTACTGGCAATGGCGAAGATTATGTTTATGGACTGGGATTGGATGCGCAGAATAATGTTTATGTGACTGGTGGCAGCGTTGGTTTATATACAGAATCAGATTATCTAACCGTCAAATACAGTTCAGCCGGTAATCCTGAATGGTCGCAGCGATATGATGGTCAGGGTAATAGCATTGACCAGGCAAGCGCGCTGATTATTGACCAGTATGACAATGCTTATGTGACCGGTTCAAGCACTGGTTCAGGTACAGGCAGTGACTATCTAACTGTCAAATATAATAATGTGGGTGTGCAGGAATGGGCTGTTCGATACAATGGATTAGCAAACGGCAATGATAATGCTTATGCGATTGCCAATGATATTCATGGTAATGTTTATGTAACAGGCACGAGTTATGGTGTTGGCACCAATTATGATATTGCGACCGTTAAATATGACCTTAATGGAAATCAGCAATGGTCAGTCAGGTATAATGGACCAAGAAACTTGTATGACTGGGCAAATGCGATTGCAGTCGATAATGCGGGTAATGTATATGTTACAGGAGGCAGTGAAGGAATCGGCACTGATTTTGACTGCGTAACTATCAAATATAATGCAGCCGGACAAGAACAATGGGTGCAAAGGTATAATGGCATTGCCAATAGTATTGATTATGCCAATGCGATTGCAATTGATATTGTTGGCAATGTATATATAGCCGGAGTCTGTTTTTCACCAGGCAGTTCATATAATTATCTAACGATTAAATATAATTCGGAAGGCATCATGCAATGGTCGCAGACTTATAATGGCACTGCCAATGGTTCTGATGCCGCAACGGCAATCGCGGTTGACGAATTGGGTAATGTTTATGTAACGGGTCGGAATTTTGGCACCAATACGAATCGTGATTATGTCACTATTAAATATAACAGTCAGGGACAGGAACAATGGGTGCAAAGATATAATGGCACGGGTAATGGTGAAGATGCGGCAAATGCGATTGCGGTTGATAATTTTGCTAATGTATATGTTACGGGTTCGAGTATTGGTGCTGGCAGCGGTCGAGATTATACAACAATTAAATATAATGCAGCCGGTCAAGAACAATGGGTGCAAAGGTATAATGGCACGGCAAATGGTGATGATGTTGCATATGCTTTATTTGTCGATAATTGGGAAAATGTTTATGCGACCGGTGCCAGTCATGGTATTGGTTCATCAGTAGATTATCTGACTGTAAAATATGATGCGAATGGAAATGAACAATGGACGCATCGGTATAACGGATTAAGAAACCGGTATGACCGCGCTTCCGCAATTGCAGTAAATAGTTCGGGTATGGTTTTTATTACAGGTACAAGCGAAGGTTTCGGCACAGGCAATGACATTGTAACCATAAAATATTTACAAACAAGTGGGTTGGTAGAAGATAATATTAGCATATCAGAACCGAACTTGTTTAGTATATCTCCCAATCCATTCAGTTCACAAACCACAATTAAATATACATTGCATTTTTTTGAACCAGTTAGTTTACAGATATTTGATATAACAGGCAGAGCAGTAAAGATGCTGGTTAATGATTTGCAGTTACGAGGGAAGTATAATATTATATGGGATGGCAAAGACCAGAAAGGAAATGTAGTAAAACAAGGGGTATATTTCAGTATCTTAAAAATTGGTGACCAGCAGAAACAGAAAAAAATAATATTGCTAAAGTGATGTTTTAACGTAGATAATAAAAAAGTGTGCAATAGTCTGTTTTAAATATAGTAAGCGAAAATTAGTATAAGCCGGGGTTCTCTGAATGGGTTTAAGTAATCATAGAATGACTGAAATGGTGCAAATATTATCAGATACTATTATGAATAGCGTTGTTCGCGCCAGGGGTCACCATGATTGTGATATCCGCGTGATTCCCAAAAACCCGCTACATCTTTAGCTAAAAACTGAACGCCATTGACCCATTTCGCGCTTTTCCAGAAATATAATCTCGGTACAACAAGACGGACCGGATGACCATGCTCAGGTGTGATATCTTGACCATTTAATTTAACAGCAAATAAGACATCATCAGCGAAAAAATCATCACATGCTAAATTAGTATAGTAGTCATCACTACAATATATCATCACAAATTTTGCTTCAGGTTTTATTCTGACCAGATTTTTGATTTCTTTGCTTGAGATGCCCTGCCAGGTGTTATTCAGTTTGGACCAGCCGGTTACACAGTGAATGTCAGAAAATACTTTAACTTGTGGTAATGAGATGAATTCATTATAGGGCAATCTCTTTTCTTTCTCAACTTGACCCCAGATACGAAATACCCATTTATCTCTATTAAATTCGTGAATACTATTAAAATGTAAAACCGGGAAATTATCAGTCAGTCTTTGACCATTAGGAACACGGTTCTTTTTTTGAGTATCTGGACTGATAATTGTATAATTCTTCTCAGACATAATTTTGTAAATTTATTTATAAAATCTGATTAATGCAGTATACTAATAACCCCAGATTTCGTTAAGATATGCTTTACGACGGCAATCAACGCAGAGAATACGCTGGTGCTGAGAACGGTAAGGAAGTTCAGCAGTATCAGTTTTAGTATCGGTTCCAGTCTTTATGGTATCCAACTCAGCATGCAGGGTTAAATACAGGGTCGGATTAGCGTATGCGAGTTCACCAAGTTTGTGAGCAATCCAGAGCAACTGTGCTTTTGGGGCAACTACCACACCACACATTTCGCAGAAGACCAGTTCTTTTTCAATGATATTTTCAAAGTCTTTGTTTTCGAGTTTGGCTAAATCGTATTCCTGCGTATGTTTGATGCCTTGCTGAGTTGTGCAGTAAGTCACGCATTGTCCGCAGTAGATGCATTTTTCCTGATAATGGATTACCTTGCGGACTTTTCTTTTAATATCGTCTTCAATTGCCCGAGCATTAGCAGGACAGACTTCAACACAGGCACCGCAACCGATACATCGTTCAACATCGTATTTAATAATACCACGAAAATTCGGTGCTGGTACAGACGGTTTTTTAGGAAATTTTGTAGTATACGGACCTTTGATTAAAGCTCGGATTGCTTCACCGAGTTCACGCAATTTAGGCTTTTTCATCAGTAGCCTCCGAATCAGGTTTTTCAATTAATTCTTTGCCGACTTTGTCCGGTCCGAATTTATCGAGTTCGGTCTTGTGCCACATCTTGATACCAAAGAATAATGAACCGCGCGATAAGACATGGGCAGCAACCGGCATGGTTAAGAGAATGAACAGGGCACAGACCAATGCTTTGATACCCATAACACTAAATCCTTTTAACAAGAAGATGCCGAACATTAAACCACAGGCACCGAGCGTAACCCCTTTGGTTGCGGCTTGCATGCGATTGTACAAGTCAGGAAACCGAACCAAGCCAAGACAGCCGAGCAGAGCAAAACAGACACCAATGACAATAAAAATCCAGCCCAAGAGATTAATCATCAAGACTCCTGCCTTCTAAATATTTCCCCAGTGCCAAAGTTCCGATAAAACTTAAGATCGCGAGCGTGATTGCCAGATCCATTAAGAATGCAATATTATATCGAAGTGCCATTAAAGCGGTGATACAGGTGAAGATAATGCTCATAATATCAACCGATATGACCCGGTCTGAAATGCTCGGTCCTTGCAGGGCACGATACAGACAGAAGAACGCACCTAATGATAATAGTACAATCAGTATTTCCATGTTACCTCATTACTCGAATATCTTTAATAAATATTTTTCAAAGGGTCCGGCAATATCCTTTGTTGCTTTTTCTAAATCTGTATCACGCATCCAAATCCAATGAATATATAAGATGTCGTCATCAATATCGACACTCATCGTACCCGGAGTCATGGTAATCGAATTGGCAAGCATAGTCCGGCCCAAGTCGGTCTTAAGTCTGGTTTTGATTTTGACAATACCAGGTTTCAAAGGTCGTTCGGGATGAATAACTCGATAGGCAACATCAAGGTTGGCTTTAAGACAGAGCCAGCCAAAGACCGGAATGTAAATCAAGAACCATAATAACCGGTGCGGTTGGAGGATTTTAATAGGATGATATGAAAAATATCCGCCGAAAATTATTGTCGCCAGTAATGATAAGACGATACCGATAACTAAAGAGCCCCAATAAAATGTCCAGGTCAAAATCAGCCAAAGGCCGAGGCATAAAATCCAATAACTAAGTCTTTGTGACATATATTTAACCCTTCAGCTTTCTGATTTCATTGATATCAAGTGTCTTATACTTTTGATAAATCCGGATGATTAATGATAACATTACCGCAGTGGTACCCAAACCGATAACAATCGCGGTGAGCACTAATGCTTGCGGAATCGGGTCAACAAAATTGAGTGGTGAATTGGGGGATGTGATAATCGGTGCCAGAGCATCTTTTTTAAATCCAATAAAAGCAAAGAGGAGATTAACACCATATTCAACCATACAAAAACCGATTGCAATTTTGATTAAGTTCCGCTTCGTGATGATACCGTAGAGACCGATAACAATCAGTAAAATACAGCCGATAAATGGTATCATAATTACTCCTTCATAATATAATGCGATGCGGCTAAAGCAAGAAAGATGCTTAGAAGCCCGGCACCAACTTTCATACCAATCGCAATATTTGCCAAAGGAATTATTCCCGCACTGAGCAGTTTTAAGGGCGCGCCTTTACTGATTATATTTGTAAAAAAGAATGTGCCAGCAAAGAGACCGAGCAGGGCAAGGATGAGAAACATGAGTCCGCCAAGGCTTTCGAAGATAGAAGAAAAGGTGTAGGAACTCTTTTCTTTAATTTCCGCGGCGCCAAAAGAAAGTACTAACAGAATGAATGAAGCGGCAATAATAACACCACCAGCAAAACCGCCGCCGGGCGTAAGATGACCATGGAGAATGATATAACTACCATAGAGAAAGATAAAACCGGCCAGGATGCGGGATATGGTTTTTACAATAACACTCATTCCTTTCATTTTCGCCCCTTTACTCTTAATATAGTCAAGACACCTAATACAGATGTGAACAGGACAACCGCTTCACCAAAGGTATCGTACCCGCGATAATCGAGGATAATTGCCGCAACAATGTTTGTGGCACCGGTCTGATTGAGTCCGTGAACAATATAATGCTCGGCAACTTTCATTATCGGCATCCCGAATCGGGGCAGATCTTTTAGAGCGTAAATTGCCAGAACTGTGACCAAAGTTCCAAAGATAAAAAATGCGATGACCGGAAAAATTCCTTCGCGCTGGATGCCTTTCTGAATTGTCGTATCCGTATGCGTGGTGCGCAGAATAGTTGCGGCAAAGAAAACTACGGTCAGAATTTCAACGACAATCTGGACGATCGCCAAGTCTGGAGCCTGCACCAGAATAAACATGATTGCGACGGAAAAACCGACAATACCCATTGAGACCGCTGATGCCAGTAAATCTTTGATTTCAATGGCAACAATAGCGGCAGCAAGCATCGCAATAACCAATAAATATATTTCAATCATGCAACACTCCTTATCTTATGCCTAAAAAACTTAAGGTAATACAGGATGATACCAAGGATTATCGAGCTGATTATTGCAAATGGCAAATAGGAAAGACTGAATGGATTGGTAGGAATGTTGTGTGAAAATGTTTTTATACTGTTCAGCACCGGGACCAGAATGGTCTGCCATGAGAAAGACCGGACAAAAATACCCAGCACAAACGCGATGAGTATTAATATCGCGGATGATGTCCACATAGTAAAGCCAGGATCACGAATCTTTAAAGAATAGTGCGTATCGGTACCGCGGAAACTGCGGATGTATTTCAAAAAGTAAATCGGGGTGACTATAATACCAAAGAAAAAGCCGACTATCGATAAGATAGAAGCACTACTAAGAAGACTGGTATTTGACGTTAAAACACCCTGTAATATTAACCATTTGGAAAAGAATCCGCTTAAAGGAGGTATGCCAACGCTGACTAATATAGCCAACAATAACATAAAAAATGTAATCGGCATTTTTCCACCGAGTCCACCGAAATTTTCTAAGAGCGTGGTTTTAGTCCAGTATTCGAACGACCCAGCTGTGAACAAGAGAGTTGGCTGGAAAGTGAGATAATTAAGCAGGTGAAAAATACTACCAGCCAGAGCAAGTGGGTTGACCCAGCCAAGGCCAAGCAGAATAAAACCGAGCTGCACCATTGCATTTTGATTTAAAAACTGATAAATACCTTTACTACGCAAAGCTAAAATTCCCGCAATAATAATGTTAATCACACCAATACCGATGATGAGCAGGCGGATCGAGTGGGATTGATTTAGATTAAAGATATATTGTGTGATGCGAATCAGCATATAAGCACCAGTAATTTTTTCAATTACAGACGGTATTAAAATAAAAACTGATGCCGGTGATTTTTGGGCGATTTGGTTAGTCCACTGATGGAAGGGGATAAGTCCAATTTTACCAAGCAGACCGACCAATAAAAGCAGAAATGCGATATTTATTGTCGGTGTTGATAAAATAATGCGCGGGTCAGATATGACAGTTAGATTAAGAGTATTATGAAAAAGCAGGATTGCGCCGGCAAGGAAAAAAATATTATATAAAATTACTGACAAAAGAATCTGGTAGATAAAAGCACGCGGACTTTCGGCAGTTGCGATTAAAAGCGCACAGAGAATCAGCGTTAAGAAGATTGATAAGATACCGAAAAACAACAGATTATTCGCAAGCACCATCGCATTTGCAATCCCAGCTGTCAAAGACAGATAAAGGTAATAGCTGTTTAAGTTTTTCAAGCTTCGGGCAGAACGGAATGAATAGACGAGGACGATAAAACAGGTTATCGCAATCGCAATTATGATGATACTGCCGAATCGGTCTAAAGTAAAACCAAATTTGAAATTATTTATTGCGATGATATCTTTACTGAGAATATTTAATCGTCTGACATTAATGAATAAGAGAAAGGCATAGTATAAATTTATAGCCGCACCCAAAAAATTGAATTCATTGCGCAGTTTGGAAATGAGATAACCGAAAATACCAGTGATAACCGGCGCGACGGTGATTATAAGTAAAGGTGTCATTTTCGATATTTTGACTTTAATATTTCAGTTTTTTGCCAGGATAGTTCTAAGAGCTGTTTCCCATTATATATTTCTTTACCATCTTCGAATGCAGCCATTCTTTCGGTGCAACAATAACATGGGTCAATGGCAGCCAAACATAAGGCGGCATCAGCAATTGAATATCCTTTGACTGCATATTCATTGGAGGGAAGATTCATAAAACTGGGCGCCCGGACTTTATGCCGGATTGGTTTGTTGGTACCATCACTACGCACATAATGAAAAACTTCACCTCGCGGTGCTTCTGTTCGTCCACAACCTTCACCAGGCGGGATATCATCAACCCGCGCTTGAATCGGTCCCTCAGGTAATTGTTTTATGCATTGCCGTATAATCTTGATTGATTCAAAACATTCAAGTAAGCGGACTTTGGCTTTGGCAAAAATATCGCCTTCTTCAAGCACAATCATATTCCAATCAATTTTGTCATAAGCACAGTGTGGGTCGTCTTTTCTGACATCGATTGCATAGCCAGAAGCACGGGCAGTAGGACCAAGCACGCCATATGAGATTGCTTTTTCTTTGGGCAGGATACCGACATTTTCAAGTCGGGCGTGCAGGACTGGGTCATCTAAAACCGCATGTGTTAACATTGAAATTTTCTGCTCAGCTAAATTCAGGACTTTTTCAATTTCAGGGAACTGACCCGGATTAATATCTCGCCGGACCCCGCCAATTTTATTCATCGCATAATGGTTACGGTTACCAGTAATTATTTCAAATAAATCCAAAATCGGTTCCCGGTAACGCCAAGCCCACATCCAGACCGTATTATATCCGATAAAATGACCAGCCAGACCAAGCCATAATAAATGGGAATGGACTCGTTCCAGCTCGTGAACAACAGAACGAAGATATTGTGCTCGTTCCGGCACTTCGATGTGAGCTGCGTCTTCAACTGCTAATACAAAAGCCAAAGGATGAGAATTGGAACAGATACCGCAGATTCGTTCAACCAGAAATGGCACCTGGTCATAGGTCAAACTCGGTGAGATGAATTCATGACCGCGATGATTATAACCAATATTAATTTCGATATCAACAACTTTTTCACCTTCGACAATGAGTTTAAAAAATTCGGGTTCTTCCTGCAGGGGGTGAAACGGTCCAATCGGAACAATTCTTCGATTATTGCTCATAATCCCGCCTTAATGGATGTTTATCTTCGGGCCAATCATCAGAGGTTAATAATGGCTTCATATTCGGATGTCCTTCAAAATTAATGCCTAAGAGCTCATGAATTTCCCGTTCAATCCAGTTGGCTGATTCAAATATCGGTGCTAATGACTGAATAGTCGGATTATCTTTAGGAATTAACACTTTAACGTTAAAGAGAGTTCCTGCCGAATCTAAGGAAAAATGATAGATGATTTCAAATCCTTCCCGGGTATCAATACCGGTTGCGATCGCAAGACGCAGACCTTTTTCTTGATAGAGAAACTTAGTCATATTCCCGATTTTTTCTTTGGGAATCGTAATATAGTATCTTCGCTCATTATGCTCAAATATCTTTGCGTCAGGAAATTTCTTTTTTAACTCAGTTTGAATTTGACTTATTAATTGGTTCATAATTTTGATAATGCCTTAACAATCCCTAAAATCATTGCCTCTGGTTTAGGCGGACAACCTGGAATAAAAACGTCTACCGGCAGATGTTTTCCATAAGGACCGACTACATTATAAGAGTTCTTAAAAATATGGATATCGCAGGTACAGGAACCGATACCAATTACCAAACAAGGTTTTGGGGTCTGTTCATAGACTCGTAAGACCCGGGGCAGAGATTTTCGGTTAAGCACACCGGTCACAAGCAAAGCATCAGCATGACGAGGCGAACCAACTAAAACAATACCAAATCTTTCAACATCAAAGCGCGGTGTGATTAAATCTAAAATTTCAATATCACAGTTATTACAGGAAGCAGCAGCAACATGGAACACCCAGGGAGATTTTTTCAATCCTTGTATTCTAAGGTCTTTCATAAATATTCTTTTCTTAACCACGAATGACACGAATTACACGAATAATACGAAATTATGAATTCATTTATAAGAAATTCGTGTGGTTCGTTTATTTGTGATATTCGTGTTCTCTTCATAAATAATTACAAATTATAAAATGCTAAAATTATACCAACAATTGCAAATGGTACTAATCCAATCCAGAAGAATTTTAATGCCTGGTCAATGCGTAATCTCGGGTTAGTATTTTTTAAGAGTATAACCAGAACGACTAATAAGAGTAGTTTGGGAATTGCCCACCGGCTGGCGAGTCCGCCCCAAAAGATTGTGATTAAAAAGCAGGGTAAGATAAAAAACATCATTGCTTTGGTTAATTTAAACATGGCTAAAGCTACACCTGAATATTCAAGCAATGGTCCGGCCATAATTTCCTGTTCTGCTTCAGCAATGTCAAACGGCACATATCCGAGTTTTGCCTGCATCGCAAATAAAGAAATGAGCATCGCAATAACACCAGAAAAAGAATAGAGAATCGGTCCGTACAACTGCTGAAACGCAACCATCTCACCGATTCTTATCTGACCGCCGGTTTTAATCACCGCAATCAGAATCGCGGCTAAGAACGGCAGCTCATAAGCAAAATATAAAGTCATTTCCCGTGACGCACCAACCGCGCTTAACGGATTTTTTGATGCCGAACCGCCAAGAATCAGGCCGAGCGGTGGCAGCGCTAAGAGATAAATCAAGACAATCAAATCACCAACAAAGGATTTATCAGGCATAAAGTTCATGGCAAAGAGCATAACTGCAATAATAGTCATCGCAATGACACCCAGCATTGGCGCTAACAAGAAAATAAATTTAGGTGTGCCGGCTGGAATCATGGTTTCTTTAGCGAGCAGTTTAAAGAAATCAGCAAACGGCTGGTACCAGGGCGGTCCGATCCGCCAGTGAATACGGGCAGTTACTTTTCGGTCAACCCAGGTTAAGAGCATACCGACAATCGCAGTAAAAAGAAAGCCCGGAAATACCAAGAACCAGAAAGCTATTTTCATAAGACATCACCACTAAGGCACAAAGTCTTCAAGGGCACAAACCAGAATTTCGAATTTCGAATTTCGAATTTTTCTTTTCTCTGTGTCTTCGTGTCTCTGTGGTATAATTTTTTAATCATGTGCGCCTCCAGAATGGAGAACGGGAAATGAACCGTTTACTGATAATTGTCTTTTTAGCCTCGGCTTCAGTCATGTATTTTAAGGCACCAGACGTACAGCTTGCCACGCAACGCGGTCCGGCTTCGCGGTCATGACATAAACTACATTTCTGAGAAACATGATTAAAAAGACTCTGGTCTAAAACTCCGAACGGGCAGGCCAAAATACATGATTTGCAGCCGACGCAGTGAAAACTCGCCTGCAAGACCAGACCATTTTCAGTTTCTTTTAAGACTTCAAACGGGCAGGCACGGGCGCACAAAGGTTCTTCGCAATGACGGCAGGCAATCGGCAGATATACGGTTGCTGAGACCTCGCCATAACGGATTCTTGCTTCATTAAAGGTACTGCGGCAGGCTGCTTCACAAGAGCGGCATCCAATACAATAATCTAAATCAAGATAAATTCTTTTTTCGTTATTTGGCATTACTTTCATTCTTTATATTTTAAACCACGGATTTGACGGAGAATTTTGAATTTTATCTGCGTTCATCTGTGGTTTCATTTATTTATTCACCCGTTCCGACCTTTTTTATTATGCCGCTGGCAGTGCTGACAAGGATTTCTTTGGTTAAATCATCAGTCTGGATTGGAAAGAGTTCGCGATTATCGGGTGTAGTTACCGAAACAGCGGCAGTGTGATTAGGCAGAGAAGGCGTAATTTTTGCAATATAAGTTTTTTCTTTGCCGTTAATACTTAATATTACTTTATCATCTGGTTTGATGTTGAGGTGTTCAGCATTAAGCGGATTTATTTTAATTGTCTCGGCATCGTTTTCAAACAAACCGCGGTATGCGAATGGTGTTTCTTCGCCGATAACGGTAAAGTCCGGATTGTCCTTATAATTTTCGACAAAACTGATTAACCGGTTAATTACATCGTCAATATTTAAATTACTATTAAAATTTAATCTCGGTTTAGTTTTGGTACTGCTGTACGGAACGATTGAGTCGAGTATTTCGGGAATCGGTTTTGTGCCGTTAAGCGCAGGCGCTACTGGTTTGAGGTTTTGCCGGGACCATAAGGTATTAATTGTGCCTGATTTTTCCAAAAGTGACGGCACGGCTAAAGTGTAATTTCTGGTTATTCCACTTATCTGGCTTATGTGCGGATTGCGAAAAGTATCAGCGTGAATAAACATATCTAATTTATTTAAGTAAGGAAAGACTTGCGGATAATAATATGGAAAATCTTCGCCAAAATTGATTAAAGCTTTGATTTTTTCCTGATCGAGCATTTCCAGAACAGAACCAAAACCGACTTTTCCAAAAGGCACCATTGATAAAGCCGGTGCCAGAAACTTTTTACCCGGGATAAGAACAGCTATTAATTGTGCTAATAACGACAGTAATAGCGGGTCTTTGGTTTTACCAAAATCGATTGCGCACAAGATAACGCTATGCTCATTGGCAGTAATTGACTGGCAAATCTCCTGGATATCTTTTTCCAAGACGCCGCATATTTCCAATAATCGGGAAGATAGTTTTTTCAGACTGTTAAAATTCCTGTCTCCAAGCATGTCTTTGGCCGGTTTACCCATCGCAAGAATCAATGCTGCTAATACTATCGGTTCAGTATTCGGTTTTGTCCAGATAAATTTATTGGCAAACCCAGCCAGTTTGGTATTGACTGAATCAATATAAAACAGGCGGTGACTGCGGTCTGCATATTTGGCATCTAAGATTGGTTTGGCAATCACTGGTGACTTGCTGAAAACATCGCCGATTATCAGAATCTGCCTGGCATTAGCAATATCTTTCAAATCAGCATTCTCGATGTTGCTGATGCCATAACTCAAAAATGACTCGGGATGCAGATAGGTGCGCGCAATTTTATCGACTTTTAATTCCTGAGCAAAGCTAAAAATCGCAGTCAATTCTTCAATCGTGTTATTCGTATCATAGGTAACAGCGATTTCACTGGCGGGAATCGATTTGAGATGTGAACTAATCTGTTTGAGCGCATCGTTCCAGATAACGTTCTTGTTGTTGAATAGGGGGTAAGCAAGACGCCTTTTATGATTTAAGACGGTCGGCGCTAAATTGCCCCGGGCGCATAATCTGCCTTGATTAATATCAGATTTGGCATCATATTCATTCTTGTACAGAATAAAATCACCGCGATTAATCTCGTTGATTGCCAGTTCACAGCCATACAAGCAGAACGGACAGACAGATTTTTTTATTTCGGATTTCGAATTTAGTGCTTCGGATTTATGCTTCATCAGAATGGGTCCTCAATATCTTTCACCTGGTCCCAGGTCAAGACCGGACCGTCTTGACAGACAAAATATTTTCCGCACCGGCAATGACCGCACTGGCCAATACCGCAGGACATATTCTTTTCCATTGATAAATAAATATTCTTGCCGTCAAACCCTTTTTCCAGTAATTTTAAAGTACCAAATTTCATCATAATCGGTGGTCCGCACACGACCGCAACAATATCTTGAGTATTTTGCAGCGAATCATCTAATAAAACCGTGACGACGCCGGTTTTTCCTTTCCAGGTTTTATCACCAACATCCACTGATAAGTCAATATCAACACCTTTCCATGTTTTCCATTCAGGCAAGAGATATTTATAGACAATGTCGGCTGGTGTGCGGGCACCATATTTGATATAAATCTTACCATACTTTTTAATATTTTCTGCCAGAGCAAGAAATAACGAGCGTAATGGCGCTAAACCGACACCGCCGCCGAGAATCAATACTTCCCGCTTTTCAAATTCTTCAATCGGATAACGCTTGCCAAACGGTCCGCGCACAGCGAGAGAGTCACCAGGTTTCATTTCAAATAGAGCCGAAGTAGCCCGTCCGACTTTCATAATCGTCATTTCCAGAGTATCTTTCACAAACGGTGAAGATGAAGGCGTAAACGGTGCTTCGCCAACCCCGGGTATGGTCAGTTGAATAAACTGACCGGCATCAAAAGAGAACTTATTGCCCTGCAAGTCGAGCACAAATGTCTTGATTGTCGGTGTTTCATCAATGATTTTAGTGATTGTGACCGGGAAGGGCTGGAATGGGTTTTTCATACTTTTTCCAGTACTTTTCTGATATCAATCTTACCCATACAGACTGAATAACATCGTCCGCAGCCAGAACAGGCGTAAAAATCATACTTGTTCTTAAAATGCATAAACTTGCAGTGAAAACGGTTTCTAAATCGTTTCCAGAATTCAGCCCGGTCCTGCATACCGCCGCCAACCCGTGCATAAGCCGCATAATAACAGGCATCCCAGATTTTGTGCCGTTCAAATGATTCTTTATGAGTCGGGGTATCATATAACAGGAAACAAAAACAAGTCGGGCAGACCATGAGACAGCCAAAACACTCGACACACTTATCAGCATGCTCCTGCCAGAAATTTGCTTCGGTTTTTTCGTCAATTGCTTTGGGTAAATCGTCGCGCAATTTGCTGGGATTAATTTTTTCCAAACTCTGCATTGCCTGTTTCCGTTTTTCATTTCGTTGACTCAAATCTTCAGATGATGCTTCTTGAAACAGGTGATTATTGTCGCGTAAAAAATCTTCGCCTTTTTTAGTAGCGGATTCGAAAATATAACCATTAGGCAAGGTGGTTAAAATTATATCTGCGCCTTTTTCCGGATAGGGTTTTAATCCGACCAGATTGCAAAAACAGGTGTCTTTGGGTGCTGGACAATCTGCGGCAATGATTATGGTGCGGTCAAGCTGTGATTTATAAAATGCGTCGCCATACTCATTTTCCAGATACATCTTCTGATGCACCATCAAGGGCCGCAAATCACAGTTCTTGGCGCCGATAATAACCCGGGGCGATTCGTCCAGTTTAACATTTACTTTTGAATCTTTATTTAAACCGCCGACTTTAAGTCTGGGATTAAAGAAAAACCCCTTGAGTGCTTGAGTCGGTCGGATTTCCTGCAAAGCTTTATACATGGAATTGTCAGTACCACTGAAAAACTCGGGCGTGAGTTTACGGTAATGAATTTTATTTTCCAAAAAATCGGGATAGTAAACTGAGTAGGATTCGTGAATTTTTCTCAACCATTGGTTGAACTTATATCTGTTCAAAAACAATATTGACATTATTCGATTAACAATTTAACAGAAAATCTGACTTTGTCAAGAGTAAATATAAAATATTTTTGAAAAGTAAGTTTGCTGATCAATTACTATATATAGGCATAATTTATTGAATATGGATACTAATTGATATAATAAAGAAATATTCTGTGATAGTCAATGAAAGAATTTACCATGACAGACATTATATTGGAGGTTAAACTTTCTGCCCACGGAAACCCAGAAATCTTTTCCCACGCGCGTTACTTCATTTTAAAATATTAATTAGAATTTAAAAATTTCAATCTTCAATTTATAATTCGTTGTATCTTTCCAAGGTATGCGGGTAAATCTCGCCCATTTCACTGAATCGAGGCAAGAAAACTGAGAGCGTACCTTTTTATAACCTATTGACTGTTGATCCGTGTTTGTCCGTGGCTTTTTTGTTTTACAGGTCAGATTTGTTATGGTTTCTTCGTAATAGATATTTGAAATTTTCATAAATAACTATTGACAAACGACTATAATCGAATTATGCTAAAAATTATGTTAGTTTCGATTAAATGGCTTAATGAGTTTATCACTTGTAATAAATCAGCGCAGGAACTGGCTGATTTGTTCACGCTTAAAGGAATTGAAGTAAAAAGTATTTCCCGGGTCGGTAAAGTTCTTGAAGGTTTTGTTGTCACCGAAGTAAAAGTTATTGATAAAAATAATCTGACCGTATCAGACGGAAAGACAACATATACTTTTTCAACAGTTACTTATCACTTAAAACAAGGCGATAAGATTGGTTTTAATTTCCAAACTAATCAATGGCTCAATCCGCAATTAATCGGATTGAGTGAAGACGCTTTGCCCTATGTATTGGAAAAAGATTACGAGACCGGTAAACCGGTTTTAGATTATTTAGACGATGAGGTGATTGAGCTGGAAATTCTGCCGAACCGCGGGGACTTGATGTCAATGCTTGGCATTGCCCGGGAACTCTCCAGTTATAAAGAGATAGAACAATCATTGCATATCAGCACAGCACCCAAACCGATTGATTCAGATAAATATTTTATCGCTGACTTATTGGAATTACAGGTATTGGACAGCAACGCCTGCCCTGATTATATTGCCCGCATGATTTGCGATGTTAAGATTTCGGCATCGCCGTTCTGGCTGCAGTGGCGGCTTTTGGCAGTCGGTTTGCGGCCGATTAATAATATTGTCGATGCAACCAATTATATGATGGTCAAATACGGCACACCTCTGCACGCATTTGATTATGATAAGGTGACCGACCAAACAATTCAGGTGCGTTTTGCAAATAAGAACGAGAAGATACGAACGATTGATAATAATCTGCATAGTTTGAACGAGAAAGTGCTCTTAATTGCGGATAAAAAATTTCCGATTGCCCTGGCCGGGATTATGGGCGGTCTAACTTCAGAAATCAGTTTTAATACAAAACGGGTGCTTATTGAATGTGCCCGGTTTAATCCGCAAATTGTGCGTCGGGGCAGTAAGAGTATTAATCTGTCAAGCGAAGCTTCGCAAAGGTTTGAAATGGGTATTGACAGCGAGATTTTAGAGACCGCATCAGAGGAAGTGAGTATTCTCATAAGTCAATTAAGTAACGGTATAGTTGCACAAGGAAAACTCGAATCGCGCACTCAAGATAAGCCGATTACAATCAGTCTTTCTTACACAAAAACCAACCGGTTACTTGGGCTCAGTTTATCCGCGCAGCAGATAAAGAATATTTTAATTAAGCTGAACTGTCATATCGAAGAAAAGGGCGACTCGGTTCTTGTTGAGACGCCTTCATACCGGTTTGATTTGGCAAGAGATGTTGATTTAGTCGAGGAGATTGGACGGATTCATGGTTATGATAAACTGGAGTCAGTTTTCTCGCTACGCGGTAACAGAGCAGGTCAGGTCGATAAATTATCCCGACAATTCAGCCAAATCCGTAATTTTTTTATCGGACTTGGATTCGTCGAAAATTATTCAATCAGTTTTTGTGACGAGTTGACCGCTAAACTTTTTACCAGTGAAGAGATTGTCAGAATACCGAACCCGCTTAATGAACGGTATTCAGCGCTAAGACCGTCAATTCTGGCAACTTTATTAGATTGCGTGCGGATTAATTACAGCCGCGGCAATAAGAACCTGCGCCTGTTTGAAATCGGTAAGGTTTTTGCAAAAGATAAAGACTTATCAGAAACTGTCCATATTACCGCTTTACTAACCGGTGAAGCGCAACCATTATTCTGGCGACACAATGACGAGTCAACATATGACTATTTTGACGTTAAAGGTATTACTGAATCATTTCTCGATTATCTGAAAATTAAAGAGATTAGTTTTAATAAAATCGAATCTCATTTCCTGAATAAGAACGCCATGCATATCAAATATGCTGATAAAGAAATTGGTTATCTGGGTGAACTGAATAAAACAGTTTTAGATAAGTTTGATATTCCGGCTGCGGTGTATGTGATGAATCTCGATCTGGCAGAAATCTTAAAATTAGCACCATCATACCGTTTTTATCAGGCTTTGCCACGATTTCCATCGGTGGTAAGAGATTTTGCCTTAGTCATTGATGACTCTTTTGCGGTACAACAGTTGACGAGTTCGGTGGAAAAGATTACCGGTGCCCTGTTACAGAGTGTTGAGATATTTGATTATTTCGGGGGAAAGCCACTACCGCCAGGTAAAAGGAATCTCGGCATCCGGATTGCCCTGCAATCAGAAGAACGAACCCTGCAGCAAGCCGAAGTTAATAAGATATTTGATAAGATATTGGAGTACATAACTGAAAAATGGCATGTGCAGATTCGGTAATAAAAAATTTACCACTTCACCCAAATTAATCGAATGAGACGAATAAAAACATCGTGGAATAATTAAATGGATGTAAAAGTAGAAACCAATCTTAAGTATTTAGAAGAACGGATTGATAAGGCAATTAATGTTATAAACGGGCTACGGGAGGAGAATGCCCGGTTAAAATATATCCTTAAAGAACTGCAAGATCGTAATAATCAGTCAATTGAAAAAATAAACTCACTACTTGACAATATATCTAAATTGTTATAAAATATGTTAGTTTTAGTAGGGAGTTGTAATGAAGACTTATAGTTTGAATGTTTTTGGAAGCGAATATAAGATAAAAACCGATCGAAACGGTGATTATGTTTTAACCATAGGTAAAATTGTCGACGATAAGATGAAAATGATTAACCGCGAATATCCGCAAGGTTCGTTGGCTAAGACTGCTATAGTATCATGTATTAATCTGGTTGACGACTTTTTAACCGTAAAACAAACAGAACAAGAAAAATTAAACCGGCGGCTCGGTTTGCTCATTGAAAAATTGGAACGGATAGTATAAATCAGCATATTTTGATTCATTTGCTGATTTAAGCTTTTAGCTCCCTGCTCTTTTCGTGATAGGACATGAAGTCTTGAGCTAACACCCATTGATTGGGTGTCTGATGCTTGTGTCGATGTACCCAATTTGGGTTTACAGCAAATACTGGCGATGACACCCTCTTGTCTATAGGGTTCAAAGACTCTTGCTTACACGATCTGTGGCGGGGATTTTTTTACAGAAAACATCACAATTTTCCGCGAAAGGCAGTTGTATTTTTAGTCGTTTTCGGGTAATTGTGTTTGAGATAAAGAAAGAATGAGAATGAATATTCTCGGAGGATTTTATGTTAGCGAGTGAAATTATTAGATTAGGAATATCTTTGGGATTTATTATCATCGCAGTTATTACAGCATTTTTCATCATGCGGCAGATAAACAAAAATTATCTGAAATCGAGCCGCTATACGGCGCGGAAAATTATCGAAGAAGCAAAGGTTAATGCGGAAAATATCAGACGCCAGTCTGAAATGGATATTAAGGAAAAACTGCACCAGGAAAAACTGAAACTGGAAAAAGACCTGTCTGATTCCAGAAAAGATATCGAACGGGTTGAAAAACGGCTGCGTGAAAAAGAACATCTGCTCAATTTGAAAGATAATAACCTGGCAAGCCGGGAAAGCGAACTCTTAAAATTTCAACGGGAAATCGGAACTAAAGAGAAGATTATTAAAGCAAAAACCGAACGATTGGACCAGTTGATTAATGTCCAGAACCAGCGCTTGGAACGGATTGCTAATCTGAGCGTTCAGGATGCTAAAAAAGAGTTGCTGCAGAATCTGGAGGAACAAGTCCAGTTTGAATCGGCTCAAATGATTCGTGATATGAAGGAGAAAGCCAAACGGGAAGCAGATAATCAGGCGCGGGAGATTATTATCAATGCAATGCAGCGGTGTGCTCTGTCACAGGTTTCTGAGACAACTGTCTCAGTGGTTAATATTGCAACCGATGAGCTGAAAGGACGGATTATCGGCCGGGAAGGCAGAAATATCCGTGCCTTTGAAGCATTGACCGGCGTAGAAGTAATTATTGACGATACACCAGGGGCGATTATTCTATCGGCTTTTGACCCGGTGCGCCGGGAAATTGCGCGGCTCTCCATGGAAAAACTGATTGCGGACGGCAGAATCCACCAGACCCGGATTGAAGAGATTGTCGAGAAAACCCGTAATGAGATGGATAATATTATTATGAATACAGGTGAAGCAACCGTACTCGAATTCGGTTTAAGCGGGGTCGATAATGAACTGGTCAAACATATTGGCCGTTTAAAATACCGAACCAGCTATGGGCAGAATATGCTCTTACATTCAAAAGAAGTGGCGATTCTGGCTAATGGCATGGCACAAGAATTAAATCTGGACCCGATGCTTGCAAAGCGGGCAGGTTTATTACATGATATTGGCAAAGCAGCCGATATTCATATCGAAGGTCCGCATGCCAAGATCGGCGCTGAGCTTGCCAGTAAATATGGCGAAGATGAGATTGTTGTTAATTCGATAGCCGCACACCACGAAGAAGAGACGCCAACTTCTCCTTACGCATTTATCACGGCTGCGGCAGATGCGATTTCGGGTTCGCGCTCCGGTGCCCGTCGGGATAATTTTGAATCGTATATTAATCGGCTCCAGTCTTTAGAAAATATCGCGGTTTCATTTGACGGCGTCGAAAAAGCATATGCGATACAGGCGGGTCGGGAAATGCGGGTGATGGTGCAGCCAGAAAAGATTACTGATGCCCAGGCTGATGAATTAGCCCGGAAAATAAGTAAACAGATTCAATCTGAATTGAAATACCCGGGGCAGATAAAAGTAGTCGTGATACGCGAAGTACGGGCAATCGATTATGCCAAGTAAAAAGATTCTATTTCTGGGTGATATCTGTTCAGAAGTCGGGCGCCAAGCCGTGATTAATAATCTTGCTCAAATCAAACAGGAGCAGGATATATTTTTTACGATTGCCGAAGCCGAAAACGTGGCTAATGGATATGGTATTACGCCAAAACTTGCCAATGAACTGTTTGATGCCGGGGTTGACTGTATTACTTTAGGTGACCATTTTTTAGACCGAAAAGATATTGTGACGATGCTCGTTGCTGAACAACGGATGTTAAGACCAGCCAATTTTCATAATGATGTGCCCGGACATGGTTATGCGGTCTATGCTAAAGATGAGATAAAAATCGGCGTGCTCAGTCTTTTAGGCCGAGTTTATCTTAAACCGATTGATTGCCCATTTCAGACTGCCGTGAATGCGATTGAGAAAATCAAGGAGCAGACACCAGTTATCATCGTCGATTTTCATGCTGAAGCAACTGCCGAGAAAAAAGCAATGGGCTGGTTTTTGGATAATAAAGCAACTGCTGTAATCGGTACTCATACTCATGTTCAAACTGCGGATGAACAGATTTTAAATAACGGCACCGCGTATATTACCGATGCCGGTATGTGCGGGGCAATGGATTCAGTGCTCGGTATGCGGATTGATTTATCTGTAAAAAAACTGATGTATAATATTCCATTACGATTAGAAGCGGCAAAAAATAATGTGCATATCCAGGGCGTGATGATTACTGTTGACACTGCGACCGGTAAAGCGCTGCAGATTGAACGGTTTGACCAGCAAGTTATCGAACCCAAGACAGCAGTCGAATAGTCTAATAAATATATACTTGTGATAAATAAATTCGATTCTTTTAAAGACGTTATCCGATTTTTTGATGATGTCTCGGCTCTGGTTGATGACATATTTTCAGAAGAGAACAACCTTTATACAAACGAAACTTATTTTGAACCGATTACTGACCTGTTTGAACTGAAGGATAAGATATATATAGTTATGGAAATACCTGGTGTCGCGAAAGAAAATTTATCAATCGCGGTCGGACCAACGATGATAATTGTGCAGGGTGTGAAGCGAAGGGTCGAATTAATGAAACCGGGCGCAATCTATTATAATTCGGAAATACCTTATGGTAATTTCAAAAAACGGGTTTATCTGCCATGCCGAATTGAGGCAAAATCATTGCAGGTATCTTTTAACGACGGACTTTTGACAATGGAATTCATTAAAGACGAAAAATCAGTAAGATTAATTGAAATAGAATAAATATGCGAGAAGAAATAAGATTAGAAGAAAACACTAAAAACGTAAATATCCCAGACCAACTGTCGATTCTGGCAATTCGGGGCGGAGTTGTTTTTCCGGGGATTATCACGCCTTTGATTATTTCAACGAGCCGCGCTTCGAAATTGATAGATGACGCTCTGGTTGGTAACAAGATGGTTTGTGCAGTAAGCCAGAAAAAACAGGACATTGAAGAAGCCGGACCCGAAGATTTACACCAAATCGGCACGGTCGCCCATATTTTGAAAATGTTACGGTTTCCCGACTGGTCGATTCGTATCTTATTGCAGGGCATTAAGCGGGCGCGGGTCAATACCTATCTGCAGATTGAACCTTATTTGAAAGCAGAAATCACCACGATTACTGAATCCGATACAAAAGATGTTTCAAGCGAAGCAATCATGCGCAACGTATTGAATATGTTTCAGAAACTGTCTGACCTTGCTCAATATTTGCCCGATGAACTTAATACGGTCATCTTAAATATCGAATCACCATCCAGACTGGCTGATTTTATCGCCCATTATCTGAACATAACTTTGGAAGAAAAACAAAAATTACTTGAGATGATTGACCCGATTACGCGGTTGTCAGAGCTGGTGCCGCTCTTAAATAAAGAGATTTCGATTCTTGAACTGAGCGCTAAAATCCGTGATAAAGTTAAAGGCGAATTAGATAAGAATCAGCGCGATTATGTTTTGCGGGAACAACTTAAAGCAATCCAGAAAGAACTTGGCGAGACTGATGACCTGACCGCTGAGATTAACGAACTCAAAGCCAAGATAGATAAGGCAAAAATGCCGGAAAAGGTGCTTGAGGTGACCAACAAAGAAATCTCACGGCTCTCAAGAATGTCACCCCAGGCAGCTGAATATACGGTGGTGAGGACTTATCTGGACTGGCTGGTTCATCTGCCCTGGTCAGTTGCAAGTGAAGATAACCTGGATATCAAGCGGGTCAAGCAAATCTTAGACCAAGACCATTATAACCTGACCAAGGTCAAAGAGCGTATCTTGGAATATCTATCAGTTAAAAAACTGCGTAAAGATTCTAAAGGACCAATCTTATGTTTTGTCGGACCGCCAGGGGTTGGTAAGACCAGTCTTGGTCGTTCGATTGCCCGAGCCATGGGCAGAAAATTTATCCGTTTCTCATTAGGCGGAATCCGAGATGAAGCAGAAATCCGCGGTCATCGCAGGACTTATGTCGGTGCCCTGCCGGGTCGGATTATCCAGGGCATTAGAAATGCGGGTACGAATAATCCATTATTCATGCTGGATGAGATTGATAAGGTCGGTTCTGATTTTCGAGGCGACCCATCATCAGCCCTGCTTGAAGTTTTAGACCCGGAACAGAACTTTTCGTTTTCAGACCATTATCTGGAAGTGCCGTTTGATTTGTCAAAAGTGATGTTCATTACGACCGCAAATATGACGGATACGATTATTCCGGCTTTGAAAGACCGGATGGAGATTATTGAACTGCCCGGTTATATCGACGAAGAAAAGATGCTTATTGCCAAGAATTTTCTGATTGAACGGCAGTTAAAAGAAGCTGGTTTAACCAGCAAGCATATCCAGTTTAGTGACAAGTCAATTCTGAAAATTATCAGTGACTATACGCGTGAAGCCGGGGTGCGTAATCTGGAACGAGAAATCGGTTCGATAATTCGTAAAATTGCCCGCAAGTATGCTGAAGGGAATAATAAAAAGAAAGTATTGGTATCGGATAAGAGCGTCAGTAAATATTTAGGACCACAAAAATACTTTTCTGAGGTCGCGGCACGACAAGGTACAATCGGTGTTTCAACTGGTCTGGCCGTGACGCCATTTGGCGGTGAGATTCTTTTTATCGAAGCAACAAAGATGAAAGGACAAAAGGGTCTGCTCTTGACCGGCTCATTAGGTGATGTGATGAAAGAATCAGCCCAGGCGGCTCTATCCTTTATCCGCAGTAATGGTAAATTATTTGAAATCGATGAAGACTTTTTTACCAACTCTGATGTGCATATACATATTCCGGCCGGAGCAACTCCTAAAGACGGTCCGTCCGCAGGTGTGGCGCTGTCCGTTGCATTATTATCTTTACTGAAAAACAAATCGGTTGACCCGCACATTGCAATGACCGGTGAAATCACGCTAACTGGTCGTGTCTTACCAGTTGGCGGCATTAAAGAAAAAATCATTGCTGCTAATCGGGCTGGTATCAAGACAGTTTTACTGCCGCTCGAGAATAAAAAAGACTTAGTTGAGATTCCGGATAAAGTAAAAAAGCGACTCGTTTTCAAATATGTTAAGACAATCAAAGATGTGTATGCGGTCTTGTTCAATTTAAAGAAGAAAAAGAAATAATAATCTGGATTCCCGTCTACACAGGAATGACAGGCGGTATTTAAGAATCGGTGTGTAGGTTAATTTTAATAAAAATCTATTTTATCCCCAACACATATGGATTTTCTTTTTTTTCTTTACCGATTGTAGAAAGCCCCATATGTCCGGGATAGACCACAGTATCTTCAGGCAGTTTCATTAGCTCTTTAAGGGATTTTTTCATATCTTGTTCAGAACCGTCAAACATATCAGTTCTTCCTTTTGACAGAGCGAATAAGGTATCACCAGAAAAGAGCACATGCTCTTTTTCTGAATACAGACAAATTCCGCCCGGACTATGACCAGGCGTATGCATAACCTTAAATTCAATATCACCGAGTTTAATAATATTATTATTACGAAGTAAACGGTCAGCCGGGGGAGAAGGAAAAATTTCGTATTTAAACCCGCACTTATCACAATATATAATTACTTTCTTTTGCTCGGGCATTATTTTAAGATTCAGTTTTACGTCTTTACAATTATCGCAGAGAGGTTCTCCCATTATATTATGAGTTTTTTCAAACCATTGCCATTGTTCAGGCAAGACAAGGGCATCCAGTTCGTGTATTAATATCTGTGCGCCAAATTCTTTTTTAAGAAGAGCATTACCGCTGGTATGGTCAATATGATGATGGGTATTAATAATGTATTTTAATTGTAGATTATGCTCCCTGATTTCTTTATACAGTAACTCTTTTTCTTTTTGGGTTCGGATATTACAATCAATCACCAACGCTTCGTAAGATTTCTCATCTGCAACCAGATAACAGATCGTTTCAAGCACACTAAAATTAAAAGACTTAATCAGCATTAATATTATTATCATTAACTGTTAATAAGAGTCAAGGAAATTTTTCTTACGGTATTTAAGAATAGGTGCGGGGTTGACAGACTTGATAATTAAAATACAATAAAACATACGATGAAATACAGTCAAAAAAGAGTTGCCCGGTTATTTGATGAATGCGTGACTGGAAAATCAGTGCTGATTACTAATAAAATAACCACATTAGTCAAACAGACCGCATTTGACAGCTTGCGTTTGAAACCGAATGATACTTTACTCGATGTTGGTACTGGCACGGGTAAATGGGCAATTCAAGCCGCAAAGATTTGCCAGAATGTAATTGGTATTGACATCAGCAGGAAAAGTCTGGAGCGGGCAGCCCAAAATGCCCGTAAAGAGAAAGTCAATAATATCATATTTTCGTTTGGTTCGTTCGAAGAACCATGCAAAATACTCGATTTACACCTGTATCCGATAAATAAGATACTGGTTTTGTATTCATTTCATCACTTGCCGGACGAGTTAAAAAAAGAAGCGATTGTTACGATATCAAAATTCCTGCATCGTCCAGGTCGGATTGTAATAGGGGATATGATGTTTTTTGATAATCCGAAGAAATATCAAGACCGATTTAAAGAAGTTAATTATGATGGCGGCGAGACCGATTTTCCTGCGTATACTGAGTTTCTTATCAAATGTTTCAGAAGACTACTGGTTAAAATCAAAGTCAGACAAATCCATCCCCTGGCTGGTGTCATTACTGCTGATTTTATTTAATAAACAAGCTTGACAAAGAGGCGTACAAGATTAGTATTATATTATATGAGGTTTATAATAAAACATTATAAAAAAGGAGAGATATTATGAACACAAAGAAATTGATCGGGATAATTATTTTGGTAATTATTCTTATCGTCCTGATTATCCAGAATCACGCGCCGGTACAAACCAATATTCTTTTTATCTCAGTGCACATGCCATTGATACTATTGCTCGTGATTATGACCGGAATCGGATTTGTTCTGGGCCTGCTTGTGGCAAAATTTGGTAAAACCAAACCAAAACAATAGATTAAGAAAGAATAGATTAAAATAGTTCGAGTCGCACCCGAGATAAGCGTTTTGTTTTTTATGGGTGCGACCCGTGCTGAAATTTTATATTTAGTGACACAGAATAAATAAAAATTGTCATTAAAAGAATAGAACGCAGAAAAACGCAGATGATATGGATTAACGCAGATCTGAAATCTGCGCATATCTGCGCGTTCGAAGAACCCGCGAAGCGCAAATCTGCGTCCTAACTGCCTTTGAATTTTGAATTCGGTGTTGGCAATCGAATGGGGTTCAGAATTACACTTTACTTGTAAAAAGATTTGTGAGATAAAAAAAAAATCACCAAGAAACATTTAGTAATATCTTATACCCCCTTACGAATAAAATCACGAGGAAAAGATTGTAGTAATATATATACATATATCAATTATTTATAGGTAATGGGTTTATGAAGATTTTGCTTGAAAAAAAGAAATGTTTTGTTAAGATATGGGTAGTGAGGAAAAAGATAATATGAAAGGAATTTATATATTTTTCTTTTCAATTTTTGTATATATAATTATAATAGTAGCTTATCAAGGTTGTGATATAGGTGCAGGCTCAGAACAAACAACAGGACAAAAGATTGTGAATGAAGCAATAAAATATAAAGACTATGACACAAAACTTTGGTATGGTAGACGTTCATTGTACACTTCGCCTAATCCTCGAACGGGCGGTTCGTGTTGTGATCCTGGAATGGGTCTTTGTGCGTGTTGGCCAGTTTGTTCATCAACGTATCCTAATAGGAAGGGAGTTGCTTATAGTTATGGAAATAAAGATACGCCTACTCATTTTGAGCAGAACTTGATTCTGCAATGAAAAATCCAAATGTGAAAAACTGTAATTGGGCTGTGTATAATGCATTTAAACCCGGCCTTCACCGAGATGAATATAACTATTATAATAGTAATAATATGTGGCGCTCTATATATTTATGGGCTGGTATAGATTGTAATGGGCTTGTGCAAAGATGTGCTTATGCAGCTGGTTTTTGGTTTAATGATGTATATTATTGGGGAAATATTGGCAATGGAGAATTTAATTATATAAAAGGAGAACTGTCAATTGACTCAATTACGAAATATACTAATCCTGTAGATACAAGTACAATCAATTGGTCTACTAATGTAAAAGTAGGCGACATTGTAATTTATGCACATCATATTGGAATTATAAGTTTCGTTGGGACAAGTTCAACATCCGCATGGATGATTCATGCATGTGGAGCTCTGGGTTGGGATAAGAGAAGTGTACGAGAAGATATTAATATACGACAAAGTAGTTTTGGAACTTTCCGTGAAGTAAGACGCTTTTATGGTTTATAATAAATTAAAAATTAGGAGGGTAACATGATAAGAAAAATTCTGCTTTTTTTAATAAGTATTTTAATACTTCTTTTATATGCAGAGGAATATGAACAAAAAATTTTAGTTGAAGGCACTTGGAAAAAAGTCTATCCACAAGAAACAGAAGGATTGTTCGGATTTTCTACAGACCCACCAGGTTCGGGTCCAAGAGATTTCTGTATTGACCCAATCACAGGCGATATTTACATCAGAGATTGGTTTTGGGATAGGATTCAGGTTTTTGATTCAAGCGGTAAGTTCGCTAAAACATTACCTTTAGGATATATTGGGAAGATGCATTTTGATAACAAAGGAAATATATATACAATTTCTTCTAAGGATATTAAGGTAGATAAGCGAATTTACGGCAGGAAATATATTGAAGTGGGGGTAATTCGTAAATATGATAGGAATTGGAATTTACTTGCAGAATGGGATGGCGAAGATAAAAATAGCCCTTTGTATCCTAAAATTTATGCTATTGAAAAAATAGCTGGGTCAGACTATAAATATTTTCCATGGCAAATTATTAATTTCAGAATCGGGAATAGCGGTTATATGTATATAGAATCTGGTATAAACTTAGTATTGGATGAAGATGGTAAACTTGTTTATTGGGGAAAAGCGGGAAAAGAATATATTTTAGAAGACCCTCAGGAAAATGTTTATATTTATAAATATGAACCAAAGCAAAATAATCGTATACTCGCTTGTTTAGGAAAGCTGGAGAAAGGTGATTTCCCTAAATCTGAGATATGGGAAATAGATTTCCCTTATAATCTTCCTTGCATAGATAAAGAAGGGAAAATTTATGTTTTTGATGGCGAAAGAAAAATTAAGAAGTTTGATAACGAGTTAAATCTCTTAAGTGAAATAGAAGTGAAATCCGTAGATATTATTGGCTGCCGTGTTGGAGACCCAATCGTAGATGATAAAGGTAATATTTATCAGGTATTTTCAAAATATAAAGATATTGAAGAAGATGACAGAAAATCTATACAAAAGATGATAGATGTATTAAGTAGTAAAGGCGAACCTGTAAGTGGATGGCAAAAATCTTTTGAGAACAAAAAATATCTTTCAGAAGAAGAAAAGAATTTAGATGGTTTTAGAATCTATAAATGGGTAAAAAAATGAAATTAATAAAAATAGTATTATTATTGACAATTTTAATTTCTATAACTACGGGAAATTCTTTAATAAGAAAGAAAAAAATCACTGAGGATACAACATGGAACCGCATACAACGAAGACTGTTTAGAGAGCCGTACTCATCTCAAGCGATTGTTCGCAAAGATTTAAACAAATCACTAATGGTTACTTCAGATTACTAAAACTAAAAATTCGGGACACATCCCAATTAATTAATAGGAGTTGTATTAATGACGATGAAAATCAGAATGACATTGATTTTTCCGTCAAATGACTCATCAAGGTAAACCATTAGGAACATTACAGTTTCAACATGAATATAGAAAGAATTTTAAAGAGAAAGATGTTCTTTTCCGGACCGGGCAGACCAAAAGCAGCAAATATCCATTAAAGTCAGATTTGATTTCAGATAGATAATTCAATAAGACAACTTGTAAACACTTTTGCTAACGACGAGATGAGTCCTGTTAATCTGAGCAATTCCAAGATTTCAGATTAGAATATTTTTCAATCTTAGGATCTTTCAATCTCAGAATCCAATCGTGAGAAGATAAAAATAGTACACTAATAAATTCTACCTGCAGGTAGAATTTATTTTGGGCTGTTTTTTCTTCTAACCCTATATTCTATATACTGTTATGCTGTTTTACTCTCTTCCAAGGGGAGCTATCCCCTGGGTCGAGCAGGAAGACAAGACAGAAAGGTTCAAAGGTTCAAAGGTAAGAACTTGATAACCTGTGGCGTAAAGTTCATAGTAGAGATGTTTGATAATTATATGGTAGGTTTTGTGTTTTTGAGAATCGCATAAACTGAAAAGCGCATACGGACGCGACTACGGAACCTAAGTAGGAAGATAGGTCAAGACCGAATAAGGGAGCGGATACGGGGTTAAAAAACGGAAATTGGAAGATACAATTGAGATATGATTGAGATATGTGGAGATACGATTGAATAAAAATTCAAAATTCAAAATTCAAAATTCTCTGACAAATCCGTGGCTATCTTAATTCAAAATTTCGGTTTGTGGTATCTGTTCATTGGTCATCAAATCAGACAACATTTGAGACAACCGAACCGAACAGGAAAAACCATAGGATATTTATTCAAATGTTGAGTTCAGATGATTTTGTTGTGTCGAGTTGTCTTGTGATGAAAATGGTTTTGTGAAGAGTATGATTTAGATAGGTTAAAAACTATAAAGGTGCGAGCTGGTTAAGGCTCGCACCTAATGATTGAATTAGTTTTATCGTCGGATTAGTCGTGTAATATCATTGGACAGGGCAAAGATGAGCAATAAGGCGATTAAAGCATATCCGATATAGAATGCGATTTCCCATTGTTTTTTGGTAAATTTTTTACCAATCGCACTTTCAATTGCATAGAGTAATACTCTGCCGCCGTCTAAAATCGGCACGGGAAATAGATTTATTACGCATAAGTTAATCGATAGTATTGCCCATAAGCCGAGCAGATATTTGATGCCCCATTGGGCACCTTCATAAGTGAGCTTGCCGACCATAACCGGTCCGCCAATCGCTGATTTAGGAATCTCGCCGGTAATGACTTTGTAGATAATGACAAAGGTCTGAACTGCGACATAAAAGGAACGGCTGATTGAAGTCGTGATTGCATTGATAGCCGGCATCGGTTTTTCCGGGAGTCTGACCCAGACCCCAACCGCACCGATTTTCTTTTGCGTGAGTTCGTCTTTGGTAATCGTGATGGTAATCGAATCGTCCAATATCTGATCTCCGCGCTGCCATCTAAGATAGCGAGTTGGGATTGTAACATCCCGAATTAATTCGACAAACTCGCTCCATTCTTTAACCGGAAAGGTATCAATCTGGATAATCTGGTCGCCTTTCTGAAGCCCGATTTTATGAGCCGGGCTCGATTTTTTAACCCGGTCGATGATGGGAACGACATACGCAGAAAATGGCAAGGTGTCTGAAGTTATCGGATAATTTATCTCTACGACTTTGTTATCGCGTTTAACCTGAAAAATTGCAGTCTGGTTGATTAAGTTTTCAAACTGGTTTTCAATATCTTGCCAGTCACGAATCGTATCTTGATTGATGCTGATTATTTCGTCACCAAATTCAAATCCGGCCTGGATTGCTTGTGGTTGAGGAATGATTTTCGGCGCGATGGTCGTGAAACCAAATCCGGCAAATAAGATTACCGTCAATATAATGCCTAATAAAAAATTGGATGCCGGGCCAGCCAAAATCACAGCCGTTTTTTTTCCGAAAGAAGCAGCATTAAATCCAGTGGTGGCATCGAGTTCGTCACCCGCCATTTTAATATAACCGCCCAAAGGAATCAAAGAGAGCCGGTATTCAGTCGAGCCGAGTTTTTTTCTTAAGATGACCGGACCAAAGCCGACCGAAAAGGTTTCGACCTGAATCCGACATAACTTGGCAATAATCAAATGTCCGAATTCGTGAATAATTATTAACGAACCGATGACAACGGCAACTAACAATATTGGTGATATCATGTTAATCCTTTACACTGTAATTGAACACGAACTTTTCTTATCCGTACATCGCATAAATGTTTTTCTAAGCAAGGGATCTTATTCGTGTTCAGGTTCATTTTATTTGCTGAGCAAAAGCCCGGGCAATTTTTTCATATTTTAATAAATCAGTTAATTTCGGGTTTTTTATTTTTGGCATATGCTCTAATGTCTTTCTGATTATACTGGGAATAATATTGAAATCAATTTTTTTGGCTAAAAATTTACTGACCGCAATTTCATTAGCAGTATTATACACGCAAGGTGCAATGCCGCCGGTTTGTAATGATTGGTAAGCGAGTTTTAATGCCGGAAAACGGTGCGGGTCGGGCCGGTAAAATTCCAGTTTCTGGTAGGTGGTCAAATCGAGCGGTTTGATTAATGTCGGTAAGCGTTTGGGATAAGTCAAAGCATATTGAATGCAGGCACGCATATCCGGCTGTGCCAGCTGCGCCAAAACCGAATTGTCATTCAATTCAATCATCGCGTGAATCACGCTCTGAGGATGAATCAGGACACTGATTTTTTCCTGGGGTAGAGAAAAGAGCCGGGCGGTTTCAATTACTTCCAGACCTTTGTTGGCAAGGGTTGCCGAGTCAATCGTGATTTTTTTGCCCATTTTCCAGACCGGATGTTGTAAAGCATCTTTGACAGTTATGTTGTGCAAATCTTTACGATGGTAAAACGGTCCGCCTGAAGCAGTGATGATGACCCGTTTGATTTCAGATAAGTGCCGATTATCCAGGCATTGGTGAAGACCGGCTAATTCTGAGTCAATCGGCAGAATTTGCGCTTGATATCTTTTTGCCTGCTGCATAATAATTGCGCCAAAACCGACCAGCAGTTCTTTGGTGGACAGGGCAATCTGTTTTTGTTGCTTAATGGCTTTGAGCAGGGGTATGATTCCCATCGTACCAGACATTGCCATAATCAGCGTATCGACCTGTTTGTGCACCGCGATTTCTGTCAGTCCTTGTTCACCAGTAAGAATTATAAACTTACGACGCATGGTTTTATTTAATAATTGATAGAGCCGGGTTTTGGTCGGTTCGTCGTGGGTGACGATGATTTGCGGTCTTATCTGGTTTGCTTGTTCGGCGAGTAATTGAAAATTGTTTTTGGCGGCAAGTGCAAATACTGAAAATCGGGATTTAAGATGCCCAATGACTTGAAGCGATGACCTGCCGATCGAACCGGTCGAACCGAAAACCGCAATTTTTTTCATAGATAATTCTCAATCAAATCCAAGTCACTCGGTTCAGTGATTTTTATATTCTGTTTATGACCAGTGATTGCGTATATCTTTTGTCGGGTTCGCTCAACTAAACCAGCATCATCAGTCGCATAATATTTTTCCTGATATGCTTTATGATATGCTTTTTTGATGAGTTTGAGAGAAAAAAACTGCGGGGTCTGGGCATAATATAAATCAGCGCGGTCAAGGGTCTGAACAATTTTATTGAGCTTGACCTGTTTGATTGTATCTGCCACTGGCAATACGGGAATGCATGCCTGATGTTTTTTTACTTGTTTGAAACCTTGCGCAATTAAATCAGGATTGAACAGCGGACGGGCAGAATCATGAATCGCTACATAACCGGTATCAGGCAGGATTTTGAGCGCATTAAAGATTGAATCCTGACGCTCTTTACCGCCGACAATGATATCAGTAATTTTAGATAAGTGATAAGTTTTGATTAATTGTTGGACATGAGCGACTTTGTTTTTAGTCGTAACGACGACAATGCGGTCAATTAATTCTGACTGGTTGAATTTTTCTAATGAATAGATAATTACTGGCTTGTCTTTGATTAAGACAAATTGTTTTGCCTGACCAAACCGCTTTCCTTTGCCGGCAGCCAGAATAACTGCAATATTCATAATTTTTTATTATATTTAAGATTAAGAGTAAAGTCAATCCTGCTTGCTTGTTCCAAGCAAACACTATTCGACAAGGCACTGAAGTAAAAATGTTAAATTGGTTATTGACAAAAACCGAATCTTTGGGTAAATTATGCGTAAATTTAAAGAACGGAGGCTATATGAAAGATATAGTAAAAGTAATGGCCGTTGTTATGATTGCAATATTTATGATACAGGCGACTTGCGGTAAACCAAAGCCGGTGACAATCACGCCGTATGAAGAGATTGAGATCGAAGACTGGGTTTATTATCATAATATGTCGATTGCTTATGACGGTTCTCAATATATAACAATGAATGGCGGTAATGACGATTATTGTATCATCAATACTTATGAAGATGATGGAGAATGGCTATATGATTTTGACCTGGGTATTGATGGACGCACCATATTTTATGACGCCAAGAAAAGTCGGCTGCTTGGCAAACTATATGGCACCGGTTTATACGAATTGAAGCTTAATGAAGACCAGGCAAATCTTTTATATACGGATGTATTCGAATACGACAACAGTTCAGTCGCTTTTGCACCAGACGGCAAATATGCTTATGAATTGACTGAAACCGGTTATATCCGATTTATTAATCTAAATAATGGTAAGTTCGAAAAACAGATAAAAATCACGACCTATACTGATGAACACGGGTTTGCCACAAGCATGGCAGCATCAGATAAATATTTCTTTATCTGGGGTGCATTAGGTTCGGAAATCGTGGTGCTTGACCTCAAAGGCAGATATGTTACATCATTTGAACTGCCCAGGTCAGGATTAAGTTTTTCATTATCCTATTGTAATAATATGCTCTGGATTGCTGAAGATGCAGACGGTGCGGATGAAGGTTATACTGGATATTGGTATGGTTATTCATTAAATATTCAATAATAAAGCACATATAGATATAAAAGCTCGTATAGTTAGACTTGACTATACGGGCTTTTTATTTTAGTCTATTTTACAATGTTAGTCAAAGAATTTGATTATAATCTTCCTCAAGAAATGATTGCACAGCAGCCGCTCGAACATCGGGAACAGTCGCGTTTATTAATGCTCCAAAGATACTCAGGCAAAATAAGCGAAATCATATTTAAGGATATTATTGATTATTTAAAGCTAGGTGATTTGCTGGTGCTGAATCAGACCAGAGTAATTCCGGCACGGATTTATGGTAATTTAGCAACAACCAATAAAAGGGTAGAGCTGTTATTATTAAGAAATATTAAAAACAATACCTGGGAAGCATTATCCAGACCGGCACGAAAATTGAAAGTCGGGGTAATGGTCAATTTTGAGGGCGCATCGGCAAAAATCGTCGAGCGCAAAGAGTCTGGTGTCAGAATTGTTGAGTTTTCAGGTAAGAGTGTCGGTGAATTGATGTCTGAACAGGGTGAAATTGCCCTACCACCCTATATCAAATCTGAAGTCAGAGATTTTGAGCGCTATCAGACTGTTTATGCTCAAAACCCGGGCGCAATTGCCGCACCAACTGCCGGATTACATTTTACGCCCGAGTTACTTGATAAAATCAGGGCAAAAGGTATTGAGATTGAAAAAATTGTACTTCACGCAGGTCTGGGTACATTCAGACCAGTGCAAGTTGACACAGTGGAAAAGCATACAATGTATTATGAAGAATTCGAGATAACAGACCAGAATGCACAGAAAATTAACCAGGTAAAACAAGAAAACCGAAGAATCATTGCCTGCGGCACAACTGTGGTGCGGGCACTGGAATCACAAGCCATAATCAATGAGCAGGGTATGAGCCAGATTAAACCGATGAGGGGTTTGACCAATCTGTATATTTATCCTGGTTATGGGTTTAAAATTGTGGACGCGATGATTACAAATTTTCATTTACCAAAATCAACGCTATTAATGCTGGTGTCGGCATTCTCATCTAAAGAGAATATCTTTAATGCCTATGAATATGCGATTAAGAACAAGTTCAGATTTTATAGTTTTGGCGATGCGATGTTTATTTATTAAATCATGAAACCACGGATTACACTGATTAGACGGATTAAAAAAGAAATCCGTGGAAATCCGTTAAATCTGTGGTTAAAAAAGAGAAAATGGAATTTTTGACAATCGGCGAAATTATTGATGCGGCCAAAGGCGAGCTGATTAAAGGTAACCGTGAGCATCTGGTTAGCAATATTACAATTGATTCACGAATAGTTAAAAAAGACGACTGTTATATTGCAATTGTTGGCAAGACGCTCAATGGTCATAATTTTGGATATGAGGCAATCGAAAAGGGTGCGACAACTATTATCGCTCATCAATTATTAGAAGTACTGTCACCGGTCAATAATCTAATCAAAGTGAAGAATACAACACGAGCATTGGGTGATATTGCGCTTTATTACCGGAGAAAATTTACACCCCGGGTGGTTGCGATAACCGGCAGTAATGGCAAGACAACAACCAAAGAAATGATTGGACATATCCTGCACAATAAATTAAAGACAGTCAAAGCACCAAACAGTTTTAATAATGATATTGGCGTACCTTTAACAGTATTAAATATCGACAGCCATACTCAGGCATTAATTCTGGAAATGGAGATGAATGAACTGGGTGGAATTAGAAGACTTTGTGATATTGCTTTACCGCAAATAGGTGTTGTAACTAATATTGGCGATACCCACCTCGAATTCTTAAAAGACCGTGATGGCGTGGCGCAGGAAAAATCCGAACTGCTCGAATCGATTGCCCTATTCGGCACCGCAGTTCTGAATGCGGATGACGAGCTGGTTATGCAGATTGGTGATAAATACGAATATAAAGACAAGATAACCTATGGGTTGGGTGACCATGCCAATATTTATGCCAGTGATATTAAGAATCTTTATGAGAGCGGCACTGAATTCAAATTGTGCGGAAAATATCCGGTTCGGTTAAGCGTTCCAGGAATTTATAATATTTATAATGCTTTAGCCGCGGTGGGTGTTGCTCGTATTTTTGATATCGGTTATGAAGAGATTGTCAGTTTATTGACATCATTTAAATTAACCTCAATGCGTATGGAAAGATTGAACATACATGGTATTGAAATAATCAATGATGCTTATAATGCCAATCCTCAATCCATGCTTGCATCTTTACAGACTTTTGCCCAGTTTCCAAGTCAGGAAAGGAAAGTTCTCATCTTGGGAGATATGCTCGAGCTCGGTAAAAAGAGTAAAGAACTGCATAAAAATGTCGGGAAAAATCTGCCCGATGGCATGAATCTGCTTGTGACTGTTGGTAAAGGGGCAAAGTTTATTGCCCAGCAAGCCAAATATGCCAAAAAAATCGAGCAGATATTATCGTTTGCTGATGCAGAAGAAGCAGCAAATAAATTGGTTGACATTATCAAGATTAACGATAAAATACTTATTAAAGGCTCCAGAGCTATGAAATTGGAAAAGATAATAAATAAATTAAAGGAATATTATGATTGCAAAACCAAAACCAGTTAAGATTACTGATACTACACTTCGTGACGGTCATCAGTCATTATGGGCAACCCGGATGAAGACCGCTGAGATGTTACCGATTTTGGAAAAACTGGATGCGGTTGGTTACTGGTCATTAGAGATGTGGGGCGGCGCAACTTTTGATGTGGCAATGCGATTTTTGAACGAAGACCCATGGGAGAGACTATCATCGGTCCGCAAGCAGATTAAAAAGACTAAAATACAGATGCTCTTGCGCGGGCAGAATATTGTCGGTTATCGAAATTATCCGGATGACCTGCTCGAAGCGTTTATTGAAAAAACCGCTGAACGAGGCATGGATATTTTCCGTATTTTTGATGCCTTGAATGATGTGCGTAACATCCAAAAAGCAATTGAATGTGTAAAGAAATATAAGAAACACGCTCAGGGAACACTCTGTTATACAGTCAGTCCGGTACATACAATAGATTATTTTTTAGAGGTTGCTCAAAAACAGGCAGATTTGGGTATTGATAGTATCTGTATCAAAGACATGGCTGGGATAATTGCCCCAGATATTTCCTATGAACTGGTCAAGCGTTTAAAAGAAGAGATTAAACTGCCGGTCCAGCTACATACCCATTCATCAAGCGGTATGGCAGTTGCCAGTTATTTAAAAGCAGTTGAGGCTGGTGTTGATATAATTGATACTGCACATGCGCCGCTGGCATTCGGCACTTCACAGCCGGCAGTCGAATCAATTATTGCCATGCTTACTAATAGCCAGTATAATCCTCAGCTTAATACTGAAATGGTCGAACAGGTATCCAATTATTTTGACCAGATGAAGACCGAGCGGTGCATTAAATACGATAAACTAATTGACGAGATGGTGGTGATTCATCAGATTCCAGGCGGTATGGCTTCAAATTTAATCTCCCAACTCCAACAACAGAATGCAGCCGATAAATTGCAGGAGGTGTTAGCAGAAGTTCCCAAAGTAAGAAAAGATATGGGTTATCCGCCATTAGTAACACCAACCAGCCAGATTGTCGGGGTGCAGGCAGTATTCAATGTGTTGGCAGGTGAGCGGTATAAAATTATTCCCAATGAGATAAAAGAATATGTCCGCGGTTTATACGGTAAACCACCAGTACCGATTAAAGACGCAATCCGCCGCAAGATATTAGGCAGTGAGCGACCGATTACAATCCGGCCCGCTGATTTATTAGAACCGGTCATGGTAAAAGTGAAACAGGAATTAGATTTGAAGTATGTAAAAAAAGAGGAAGATTATATAACTTATGCTTTGTTTCCAGAACAGGCATTGAAGTTTTTCGAAACTCGGGAAAATCCCGAGAAATTTGTCAGGGAAGAAAAAGAAGAGGAAAGAGCAATGAAACAAGAAGATAAACAAGGGCTGGATATTATCCGCGAACTTCTGGAATTATCTTCCAAACATAATCTGGCAGAACTGGAATGGGAATACAGCGGTAATAAGGTAAAAATCCGGCGCGTCAACCAGCACGCACCATTAAATATTAGTCAAACAACACCTGAAAATCAACAAATCACCCATTCCACAATACCTGTACAACCACAAATTGACGGCATTCCCGAAACAAGACTAATATCAAACCAGACATCAGTTACGGCGGGAAAAA